>MPMB02143522.1_pt1 | contig 61259 bp, 59 predicted proteins | sample 1617371 | NCBI WGS metagenome assembly MPMB02 (sample SAMN05944808, study PRJNA350692) | marine metagenome | biome: marine; feature: ODZ; material: water; isolation source: 300 m water sample filtered on 0.2 um supor filter | place: Pacific Ocean | collected 2012-04-08 | depth 300m m
ACCTCACAACAAGGCGCGCAACAGCGCCGCAAGATCGATCAGAAGGCTATCTTAGTGACCCTTTTGGGTACCGGCGGCGGGCCGGGTGGCGGCGGTGCCAATATGGTCACCGAACGCATGAATGCCAATACCCTGGTCGAAGCCGGCGGACAGGCATTTCTGTTCGACGCCGGGCGCGGGGCGATGCTGCGACTGGCGCAACTAGGCAGCACCACCATTCCCCGCATCGATAAGATTTTCCTCACCCATTTGCACTCGGATCATATCGTCGATCTGTCTGATCTGTTCCTCAATGGCGCAGGACGTAATCAAAGGCCGGTGCTCAACGTCTATGGCCCGGCCGGCACGGCGGCCATGACCGGGCACCTGGCGAAAGCCTACGACTGGGACCTGAACTACCGTGCCAACCCGAAAAACCCGAAGTTGAAGATGGTCGGCAAGGACGTGGACGAGGGCGTGGTTTATGACAACGGCAGCGTCCGGGTGACGGCCTTTCGCGTCGATCACTGGCCGCCCCGCAAAACCGAATCCGACAGAGAAGCCTTTCCGGCGCTCGGTTATCGTCTCGAATACAATGGCCGTTCCGTCGTCATTTCTGGCGATACCCGCTACAGCCGCAACACCATTAAATACGCCAAGGGTGCCGATCTGCTGATCCACGAGGTCCACGCCGGACTTGACGAGAAAATCGTTGATGGGGCGCTCACTAACGGGAATGGCCGTCCGCAGGCAGGCTCACATCACACCGGCCCGAAAGCCGCCGGTACCATCTTTACCCGCGCGGCGCCCAAAATGGCGCTTTATACCCACATCGTCTGGGGCCGAAAGTCGGAACAGGAATTGATCGCGCTGACCCGCGAAACCTATGCGGGGCCGTTGACGGTGGGCAAGGAGATGATGCAGGTGCGGGTTGCCGACACGGTGGAGATTGTCGGGTCAAACAGCACCGGCCAGCGCAGGACCGGCACCAATCCATAGGACAAAGCAGAACGTGGACAACAACAATGTTAGGCGGCGCATTCTACAATCCAAAAAATAGGAATACCCGTTGAGTCAATAATATCCACAAGTGTACCGGGTTAGGTAGGGGGTAAAATTTTTTGAAATGGCCATTAAACCCGGTTTTATCGGCCGGGAGAGAATGGCTGGTATGCAAAAATTTCAATGGAAATGGCATTGCCAGTTGACATTGGTCAAGGCATGGGCGGTGAGAAAATGCTGCACTGCAACATGCCATGAATTTATCTGTTTGGCATGTCAAATCCACCGACTGCAGACGCATGATCAACCTTAGTGCAAGGAGTTCACTATGGAAACTTTTGGAACATTACTCGTAATCATCAACCTTGCCGCAATCATTCCTTTTCTCTTTATCTTTGCAGTGCTGGTTCTCACCTTCGTCATTATGGTCGCCACTGCGGTCTTGGACCGGGCGCCCAGAAAGGCTCCTTACTTATATAAACGGGATTACTTGGGTGCCAGTGGCGTCTAAAAGTCCGCTTTTAGTCATAAGCGGTGATTAGCGTTTCGCGACGATCTCATCTTCATCGAATGCGGCAAAGTTTTGACGGGGTCATCGGCCCGGAGAATTGGCTGGGGCGGGAGGATTCGAACCTCCGGATGCCGGCATCAAAAGCCGGTGCCTTAGACCACTTGGCTACGCCCCATGGGATGGCTTGAATCGCCGCAACATAAGCGCAATCGGCCCGGGCCGCAAGCCGAAGAAAGGGGGCAGGATTACTCCGCCAGTGTCTTGGCGTTGGCAAGCAGCGGCGTCGCCCGCACCCACCATTCGGGATGTTGCTGGCTCAGTTCCGCCGCCGCCCGCGCCGCCCCACCGGCTTCGCCATAGAGCCCGAAACAGGTGGCGCCGCTGCCCGACATGCGGGCCAATAAAACCTGCTCGGAACGCTCAAGCGATTGCAGCACGTCGCCGATCACCGGTTGCAATCCGATCGCGGCGTCACCGAGGTCGTTGTCGCGGGTGCTTAAGGTTTCCGCCAACACCTTTGCGGTGGCCGGCGACTCCTCAAAACGGCCGGTTCCCGAACCCTGTCCCATATTGATCTCCTGGCGCGCCTTGAAGACGGCCGGTGTCGATACCGCGACGCCGGGGTTGATCAACACCAGCCACGCCGCCGGCAGCATTGGCGCCCGGGCGACCTTTTCCCCGATGCCGCCGACATAGGCGGCTTGGCCGAACAGGCAGACCGGCACATCGGCGCCGAGGCTGAGGCCGATATCGTTAAGGTCGATGGCGGCGCCGTCCAAATTCCATAGTTGCACCAGGCCGCCAAGCACGGCGGCGGCGTCGGCTGATCCGCCACCGATACCGGCGGCGACGGGAAGATTCTTTTCAAGCTGGATGGCGCAGCCGGCGTCAATGCCCAAAGCCCGGCGCAAGCGATCGGCGGCCTTGATGACAAGGTTGTCTTCACCGGCGCCGAGGCCGTTAGCAAAAGGCCCATTTACGGTGAGACTTAAATCCGGGGCCGGAGTCAAGGTCAGGGTGTCATGGATACCGGCGAAGGCGACCAGGGAATCAAGGGTATGATAGCCGTCATCCCTGAGGCCGGTGACATGGAGATAGAGGTTGATCTTGGCCGCCGCCGGCACCCTTAAAGCGACCGGTTCAGCCGTCATCGCCTGGTTTTTTTGCGGTTTCGTTGTCGTCGCCAAGGCCGATTTTAAGTTTCCGGTTGATTACGGAGATGAGATCCTTTTCCGGGTTCAGCGTCAGCGACCGGTTCCACTGGAACGCCGCTTCGCGCTTGCGCCCGACCCGCCAATAGGCATCGCCCAAGTGGTCGTTGATGATCGGGTCTTCGGGTCTGAGTTCGACGGCGCGTTCAAGCTCGCGCGCCGCATCGTCGTACCGGCCGAGCCGGTAATGGACCCAGCCCAGGCTGTCGACGATATAGCCGTCGTTGGGCCGCAATTCGGCGGCTTTGGCGATCATGCCCTGGGCGCGTTCCAGATAGAGTCCCTTGTCGATCCATGAATAGCCCAGGTAGTTGAGCACGTAGGGCTGTTCGGGTTTGAACTTAAGCGCGCTGAGGAAATCGGCCTCGGCCCGGGGCCATTGTTTCGAGCGCTCAAACGCGATGCCGCGTGCGTAGAACAGGGTCCAATGCCGGGGTTCCGGGTTCTTGATGCGGGCGAGAGCCTTATCGTAGGCCTTGGCGGCTTCTTCAAACCGCTCATGCCCACGCAGGATATCGCCCAGGCTGATCAACGGGGCGGGGTCGGTTTTTCGGTCGCCGGCCATCCGGTTGAGATGCGTTACGGCGTCCTCGGTACGTTCCAGCCGGTTGAGGACGGACGCAACCCTGAGCCGCGCCGGCCACGAAAACGACGATTTCCGTTCGATGGACGAATAGATGCTGAGGGCGGGCTCTAGCCGGTTGGCGTTTTCCATGGTGTCGCCCAACAGGATTTGCATGGCGGGAAAGTGCGGCTTGAGATAAAGCGCCAGCCTGCCAAGAACCATGGCTGTTTCCTGCAAATTTCGCTGTCTGAGCGAACCGGCGATTCCGAACAGGACTTCGGCGGCGCCGTCACGGACCGAATAGGTCTTCAAACTTCCCCGCTTACCGGATTTCAGGCGTTTTAACGCCTCGTCCAGGAATTGCGATCCCGGCCGCGCCTTAAGATACCCGTCATAGAGCGCCTGCGCCTTTTCCGGCCTGCCGGTGCGTTCGTAAAGCGCGCCCAGAAGCTGGACCACCCGGAGCGAACGGTTATCCGGGTTGTCATTGACGGACAGATAAAGTTTTTCGGCCTCGGCGTTCCGCCCCAGCAATTCGTTCATCAGGGCGGCATGAAGGGCGTGCAGGACTTGGGTGGCTTTATCCTTGTTTTTTTCCTTGTTTTCCGGCTTTTTGTCATCGGTGGTTTTTGGGGCGGTGGTCGCCAGCAGCTTCAGGGCTTGACGGTTTTTCTTCATCCCGATCAGGCTCCAGGCCCGCAGCACCGGCGATACGAAACCGCTCAGGCCATCGGCGGGCATCCCCTTGAGCCGCGCCTCGGCTGCGGCGAAGTGACCTTTATTGATGTCGACCAAGGCCAGGGTTAAATCCGCGACCGGCGCCTTGGCCTTGGCTTCGATGAGCCGCCGGGCAAGGATGGCGGCCTCATTGATCCGACCTTCGGCGGCCATCAGGATAAAGGTCCGGCGTAACAGGTTCGGCACATCGGGCGATTGTTTCAATGCGGCGCCGAGAAAATCCGCCGCCGCCGACAGGTCGCGCCGCGCCTGCGCATGCCGCCCGGCCAGGTAATTGCCGGACAGCGACTTACCCGGTTTGATGTAGTGGTTATCGGCCAGCACCGGCGCCGGGGCGATGGCGGCGACGCCGAAGACCAGACTTGCTAAAACTCCGAGAATTAAATTTCGAATGTTCAATATCGCTTTCATGGCTGACATTTTAACCGACGTTGCCATCTAAGTCACAACTACATATTAGGATAATTTGGCCCGCCGCCGCCCTCGGGCACCACCCAATTGATGTTCTGGGTCGCGTCCTTGATATCGCAGGTTTTGCAATGGACGCAGTTTTGGGCGTTGATTTGCAAACGCGGCGCCCCATCGTCCCCCCCACTACCGGCGTCTTCGTCAATAAATTCATAAACGCCGGCGGGGCAGAACCGCGCCTCGGGGCCATCATAAAGCGCCAGATTAACGTCTACCGGGACGTCCGGATTCTTGAGGGTTAAATGGCAGGGCTGATCCTCGGCGTGGTTGGTGTTGGAAACGAACACCGATGACAATTTATCGAAGGTAATTTCACCGTCCGGCTTCGCATAATCGATGGGCTGGTGATCGGCGGCCTTTTGCAACGCCTCATGGTCGGGGTGATGGCCGAAGGTCCAGGGAACCAGGAAGCCCAGGCCCAAGGAGTTGAGCCACATATCAAGACCGGCATAGAAGGTCCCCAAGGCGATGCCGAATTTTGACAGCGCCGGGCGGACGTTGCGGGCCCGGTAGAGTTCCTTGTACACCCAGGACGCCTTGAAGGTATCCGGGTAGGCGGAAAGCTCGTCGCTACCCTCCGATCCGTCCTTGATCGCCTGGAACGCGGCCTCGGCTGCCAACATGCCCGTCTTCATGGCATTGTGGGTGCCTTTGATCCGGGGCACGTTGACGAACCCGGCTGAACACCCGATCAGGGCACCGCCCGGAAACACCAGTTTCGGGATCGCCTGCAGGCCGCCTTCGTTGATGGTGCGTGCCCCGTAGGCAACCCGGCGGCCGCCTTCCAACATCGGCCGGATGGCGGGATGGGTCTTGAACCGCTGCATTTCATCGAACGGCGACAGGTAAGGATTCTTATAATCAAGCGCGACGATAAAACCGATGGCGACCTGATTGTTTTCCTGGTGATAGATGAAGCCGCCGCCGACGGTATCGGTCAACGGCCAGCCCTGGGTGTGGATGACGGTGCCGGGGCGATGCTTTTCCGGATCGATGTCCCACAGTTCCTTGATGCCGATGCCGTAGGTTTGCGGCTCTACACCGTCGTTCAAACCATATCGCGCCATGATCTCCTTACTCAACGATCCGCGCACGCCTTCGGCGAAGAAGGTGTATTTGGCGTGCAGTTCGACGCCGGGCTGATGATTGGGGCCGGGGACGCCGTCGGCGCCGATCCCCATGTCGCCGGTGGCGATGCCCATAACCGCGTCTTCTTTGTCATAGAGAACTTCGGCGGCGGCGAATCCGGGAAAAATTTCCACACCCATTTGTTCAGCCTGGTCCCCCAGCCAGCGGGTGAGGTTGCCCAAGCTCAGCGTGTAACAGCCCTTGTTGCCCATCATCGGCGGCATCAGAAAGTGCGGCATCGATCTCTTCCCGGTTTGGCTCAGGACCCAATGGTGGTTTTCGGTGACAGGCGTCGATAAAGGCGCCTCCCGGTCCTTCCAATCGGGGAATAGCTCATTCAAGGCAATGGGGTCTATGACCGCACCGGACAGGATATGGGCGCCGATTTCTGATCCCTTTTCAACGACACAGACGGTGATGTCGTGATCAAATTCGGCGGCCAATTGTTTCAACCTGATGGCGGCGCTGAGGCCCGCCGGGCCGGCGCCGACGATGACCACGTCGAAGTCCATGGAATCCCGTTCCTCGGCCGGTTGGGGCTGGACTTCCGTCTCGGGGTCCAAGGTCTCGGTATCAGGGGTCATTGGTTTCCTCGCATTGGCCGGTCACCTGCCCTTCTTAGCACATTGGGTTTCGGTTTGGGATGTTCCGGTTATTTGAGCCGTGTTATGGTCGGTCATGGCTCCGATCATTTCCATGACCACCCAAGAATTGCTGCGCTGGTACGTCGATGCCGGTGTCGATGAAACCATTGCCACGGAGCCGGTAAACCGGTTCGAATCTTCTCGACCCGCGCCCAAACCGGAACCGGAACATAAGGGCTTGGCCGAGGCGCCGCCCCCGCCGTCACCATCCATTTCACCCTCCCCTGCACCCGCCACCGTCTCCGATAACGGCAATGAAGCCGTTACCGCCGCCGTTCATCTGGCCCAGGCCGCGGAAACGGTCGACGACCTTCGCCAGGCATTGGAAGGCTTCGATGGCTGCGTGCTGAAGAAAACCGCCACCAATTTGGTCTTTACCGACGGCAACCCGGAGGCCCGGATTCTTTTCATTGGCGAGGGTCCGGGAGCCGAAGAAGACCGCCGGGGGCTTCCCTTCGTCGGCCTCAGTGGCAAGCTTTTGGACAAAATGATGGCGTCCATCGGGTTGGACCGGACCCAGGCCCTGATTTCCAACACCGTGTTCTGGCGGCCGCCCGGGAATCGCACGCCGACGGCGCATGAAATCGCGGTATGCATGCCCTTCGTGGAACGCCTGATCGAACTGGTGGACCCCAAAATTCTCGTCGCCCTTGGCGGCCCGGCGGCGAAATCGCTGTTGGTCCAGACCGCCGGCGTCGGCAAACTCAGGGGAAAATGGTTCCCATATTCGACGCCCGGCCTGGCCCGGCCGATTGAGGCGACGGCGCTTTACCATCCGGCCTACCTGCTGCGCTCACCGGGGCAGAAACGGGCGACCTGGTCCGATTGGCTGGGCATCAAGCACAAGCTGCAAGAAGATTGAGCGCCAACTTCAAGGGGTCTGAAACCCCGGATTCCTGAATGTCCCCATTTTGTCCACAAAATATTTATAAATTTCCGTTAGTTAGCGGGTTGAATGCGGATTCGGGATGATTTATACAGGATGCAGCTTTGAGGGGGCTGGAGTTCTCATATATCGATATGAATAAGGCTTTGTCTTTATTGATGCCGCCCTTAGCGGTGGTGGTTCTGGGATTCGGTTTAGTTTCCGGGTTTCCCGTTCGTGCTGCCGATAATCAAATCCCGACCAATACCGCGCTTTTTGGCAGCGCCGGTTTTGCCGCCACCATCACCGAAGACGCCGAGTTGTCGTTTCCTGAAATCCTCGGTCACCAAGATGTCGATCGTTATCGTCAAATTTTTGATATTCAGGAAGACGGTGACTGGAAACAAGCCGACCGTTTGATCAAAAAACTTCAGGACCGGGTGCTAATGGGCCACGTGATGGCCCAACGCTACCTGCATCCGACCAAATACCGGTCCAAGTACAAGGAATTGAAGGCCTGGATGGCGGAATATGCCGACCATCCCGATGCGCCGCGCCTCTACAAATTGGCGCGTCATCGCCAGCCCAAGAATTGGCGCGCCCCGAAGCCGCCGGTGCGGGTTCCGGCCCCAGCGGTCGGCGACACCGAAAACCGAATTCAGGTGCCGGGGAAGAAGCGCAATCGAGCCCAGCGCCGCCGGGTCCGCGACCTTAAGCGAATCATCCGAAGCCGGCTGCGGCGCGGCTTTACCCTGGCGGTCAAGAAGCTGATAAACACCAAAGAGCTCAAGCGGCTGTTTTCCACCGCCGAGTACGACCAAGCCAAGGCGCGGCTGGGCCAGGGGTATTTCCTGGCCGGGCGCGACGGCTGGGCCTTGATGTGGGCCGGTCAAGCGGCGGCCCGGTCAGGCCTTGTCCTGCCGGAAGCCCATTGGACGGCGGGCCTGGCGGCTTGGCGGCTGAAGAAATTTGAGACCGCCGCCGGCCATTTCGCGGCGATCGCCGGCAACGGCAAGGCATCTTCGTGGCTGGTGTCGGCGGGCGCTTTTTGGGCGGCGCGTTCCTATCTGGTCAGCCGCCAACCGGAAAAGGTCAATCCGTTCCTCAAAGCCGCCGCCGGACACCCGCGCACCTTCTATGGGCTGTTGGCGACGCGGATGCTGGGCCGGGACATGAGTTTCCGCTGGGCGGTGCCGCCGCTGGCGGAAGGCACGATCAATGACCTTTCGGCGAAACCGAGGGGCCGGCGGGCTATGGCGTTGTTGCAGGTCGGTGAAAACCGCCGTGCCGAACGCGAACTCAGAAAACTCAGCGGTTTTGCCGATACCCAGATGACCAAGGGAATCCTGGCGTTGGCCAGCCGTGGCAACATGCCGTCCCTGGCGGTGCGTCTGGATAACTGGCTTTTTCCCAACGGCGGCGGTTATGACGGCGCCGCTTACCCGCTTCCGGCCTGGTTGCCCAACGGCGGCTTTAAGATCGACCGGGCGCTGATTTATGCCGTGGTCCGCCAGGAATCGCGGTTCAATCCCAAAGCCAAAAGCTGGGCCGGCGCCCGCGGCCTGATGCAGTTGATGCCCCGGACCGCCAGCTTCGTCGCCCGTGACCGCCGTTTTCACCGTCACGGCAACAAGCGCCGCACCCTGTTCAAGCCCGAAGTCAATCTGGCGTTGGGTCAGAAATATATCGAAATCCTGTTGGCCGATAAAAAGATCAATGGCGATCTGTTCCTGATGGCGGCGGCCTGGAACGGCGGCCCGGGCAACCTCAATAAATGGCGCCGCAAGACAGAATACATGAACGACCCGCTGTTTTTCATCGAAAGCATTCCGTCGCGCGAAACCCGCATCTTCATTGAAAAGGTGCTGAGCAACCTTTGGGCCTATCGCAATCGCCTCGGCCAACCGACGCCGTCCCTGGACACCATTGCCGCCGGCCGGTGGCCGGTGTATACCGCCTTAGGTCAGGAACCTTCGGAGATGGCGGAACGCTATGGGGCACGCAACTAAAGACACCTTTGTCGCCGTTAATATCGCGGTATTGACGGTTTCCGATTCACGCTCCCTTGAGGACGACCGCTCCGGCGATACCCTGGTCGGCCGCCTTGAAGGCGCCGGGCACATGCTTGGCGCGCGGACCATCGTCAAGGACGACACCGCGTTGATCGCGGAACAGTTCAGGCAATGGGCAAATGACCCCGACATCGACATCATCATCGCCACCGGCGGCACCGGATTGACCGGCCGTGACGTGACCCCGGAGGCCTTGGCCGAAGTCGTTGAAAAGGATATCCCCGGCTTCGGTGAACTGTTCCGCATGCTCAGTTACGAGAAGATCAAAACCTCGACCATTCAATCCAGGGCTTGTGCCGGGGTCTTGAACGGCACCTATATTTTCTGCCTGCCCGGGTCGCCGGGCGCGTGCAAGGACGCTTGGGACGATATCCTGGTGCATCAGCTCGATATCCGTTTTAAGCCCTGCAATTTCGTCGAGATGATTCCCCGCTTAAAGGAAAAATAAGTCGTCTAGGACTTTTTTTGCCGCAAATTCGTCGTCGCAAATGAGTCCATTTGCTCGGGATTTGCTTTAGGCATTTTTCTTCCACCGCCGATAGGCCTCGGCATCGTCGATATCGTCGAGGGTTTCCAGCAACGTATGGGTTTGGCCGTCTTTGAGGTTGGCGATGGTGTCGGCCAGCGCGTGCCCGGTCGACCAGCGCACGCCTTCGAAGATATCGGTGAAGGCCGGCCGGCGCTTCAAGCCGACCAGCCAATACCCGCCGTCCCGGGCCGGGCCGAAGACGGCATCATGGCGGCCGAGCGCCTTGAAGGCGCTTTCGATGTGGCCGGGCCGAATGGCGGGAATGTCGGTGCCGATGATGACAACCGGCCCCGGCGTCAGGCTTTCGGTGACGCCGGCCATACGGTGGCCGAGATCGCCGTGGCCTTGGGTAATCAGCCCGAAGGTTTGGGGCCACTGTCGGCGCTGGAAGATGGTTTTGTCCGGCGTCACCGCCAGCCAGCACCGCCAGCGCCGGTCACTGGCCAGGGGGCGGACGACGTCGGTAAGGGTATTTCGGGCGAAGGCCCAGGCGCCGACCGGGCCGATATCGGCGGCCAGGCGGGTCTTGACCGTCCCGATGCGTGGGGCACGAACGAAAACAACCAGGTGACGGTCTAAGCTCATTCGTAAAGCCCGGCGATCAGGCGCGGCGGGAAGCCGCATAAATACAGCCCCAGGCAGAGAAGATTGCGGGCCGGGCGCAGCAGGTAGCCGCCCTGCCGGTAGCGTTCGGCGGAGGTTACGGCGGCGGCGGCGAGGGGGCGAAGCCTTTTGCCGCCGATCCGCCGGGCCATTTCCACATCCTCCATCAGCGCCAAGGGGGCGAAGCCGCCCAGGATGTCATAAAACTCGCGGCTGATTAACAATCCCTGGTCACCGTAGGGCAGGGAAAGAATTTTGCATCGCCAATGAACCATGGCCTCAATCCGGCGCGCCGCCCGGCCGCTGTCGTTGAGGGCAAAACGGAAATAACCGGCGCGGAAACGGTTGCCGGTATCGGCCATGAAATTCTGGACGATGTGGCCCCAGCCCGGTTGCGGGCGGGTGTCGGCGTGCAGAAACAAAAGCCAATCCCCGACCGAGACGGCGGCGCCGGCGGAAAGTTGCGGGCCGCGGCCGCCGGGAACGGCAATAAAAGCGGCGCCGGCCCTGGCGGTGATGGTCGGCGTGTCATCGCTGCTACCGCCGTCAGCGACGATGATCTCAGAGGATAATTTGGCCTGGGCGACGGCGCTCAGTGTCGCCTCCAATTCATTCCCGGCGTTCAGGGTCGGAATAACGATGCTGAGCAAGGCGCTGGATACTCCTGGTCGTTCAGTCAATGCCTGAATATACCACACCCCGTAGAGGCTGACCCTCCTGCAAAATCGCCGGCCGATGCATTATCGGCGGAACCTACCATCCGACGTGGCCGGCTATCGCCGCCACGCGCGTTAAAGTGTCGGGCCGGATCAGGTGTGGGAAAACGGGGGTGGGTGTTGGTGACGGCGGCACGATTGAAACACCGCACCGGGGGGTGATTGTCGCCTAATGGATCGAGGGTTGGCTTTGTTCCGCCACTTCGCCCGTATCCTTGCTGTCTTCGGCGTTACGTTTCAAGTAGGCCTTCAAGGTAAGGTCGCTTTCAATCACATGTTTGGTTAGCCATTCCTGCAAAAACTTACCGATTTCAACGGCGATATCGGTGACATTGTCTTCGTTTGCCTTCAACGCCTTCAGCTTCAACTCATTAAATGTTTCGATCAGGGCCTGATGTTCTTTTTTATGCTCCGTTAAGAACGGAAACTTGGACTCTTTTTGCAGCTCCTCTTCGCGTTCGAAGTGCACTTGTGTGTATTCCGTAAAAGAGGTCAGAACGGGGATCATTTGTTCGGGTTTGATAAAAGTGATGATGCCGGCGTTGAATTCGTTGATCAGACTTATCAATTGCCGGTGATCTTCGTCGATTTCGCCTTTATCGATAACGAATTGATCTCGCCAAATAACTTTTTTGATGTCTTTTGCCGCCGCCAATCTTTTTCGGGCGTTTCTGGTGATCCGTTCGCGTTCTTTCTCTTCTTTTTGCTGGGTTTTTTTAATGGAGATGCCGGCGACGATAACACCGAAGGAGACAACGGCAAAAACTACCAGAAAAATATAATCTTCCATTGTGTCCGTATCCTTTGACGCAGAAAGGCAATCGTCAAAACGTTTATTAAAAAATCACCCTAAACCCAACAATCGTCGAACGGGCAATTCCTATTGTATTTAGCCGGGCCTTTGTCTGGAGTCAATTTTCAACCTACATCGAGCCTAAATTTTTTTGCTCGGAGGGAGGGGACGCAGATTTTATCCACAAAGTTATCCTCAATCATTAATATGTTCTTGAAATGTTCCTACATTTTAGTATAAAGAACCATGGATGAAATCCAGTCCTCAATGCCGGTAAAGGGCCGCGGCGCGGTGTCTAATACCACCGGCCGGTTCGAGGCCCATGATCGCGAAGCCGCCGATGACGGTTGGGATTTGGATGACACCGACGTCGCTCCGCTGCGCACCCAAGTGACCATGGAAACGCCGCGCACCATCATTGCCAGGAACACGTCTCCGGACATTCCGTTTGATCGCTCCATCAATCCCTATAAAGGTTGCGAACACGGCTGTGTTTATTGTTTCGCGCGTCCCACGCATGCCTATATGGGGTTGTCGCCGGGGCTGGATTTCGAAAGCCGCCTGTTCGCCAAGCCGAATGCGCCGGAATTGCTGGAACGGGAACTCTCCAATCCCTCCTATACACCCCGGACAATGCATCTCGGTTCCAATACCGACCCCTATCAGCCGATCGAAAAAAAGCACCGCATCACCCGCGGTATCCTCGAAGTGCTGTCGGCTTTCAATCATCCGGTTTCCATCACCACCAAATCATCCCTGGTTTGCCGCGACATTGATTTGCTCGCCCCGATGGCGGCCAAGGGCCTGGTCAACGTCGCCATTTCGGTGACCAGCCTGGACAACAAACTGGCCCGTGCCCTGGAACCGCGCGCACCGACGCCGCAAAAACGCCTGGATGCCATGGCGGCGTTGTCGGTGGCCGGCATTCCGGTGGCGGTGATGGCGGCGCCGATGATCCTGGTGCTCAACGACGCCGAATTGGAAGCCATCTTGGAAGGCGCCGCCGAACATGGGGCGCTTGCCGCCGGCTATATTCTGTTGCGCCTGCCGCTGGAAATTAAGGACCTATTCGCCGAATGGCTGGACGCGCATGCACCGGACATGGCCGCCCACGTATTGAGCCAGGTCAGTGAAACGCGTTCCGGCGCGATGTATGTATCCGATTTTCATACCCGCATGACCGGCAGCGGACAAAGGGCGGCGCTGTTGGCCGACCGGTTTGCCCTGGCCTGCAAGCGCTTAAGGCTAAATCAGGCGCGCGGCGACGGCTATCAGATGGATGCCTCGCAGTTCCGGCCACCGGCAAATCTCCTGCATCCGAAGCGCGGCGATCAATTGAATTTGTTGTAGTAGCAAATCCCGAGCAAATGGACTCATTTGCGACGACGAATTTGCGGTTATAAAAAAGAGAAAACCCCGCCAAAGCGGGGTCCGAACATTTCCTCCGGGCAAAATCGACCTTACCCCAATTTTTTTTATTATCTGTTTTAGTCTATTTGTCCCAGATCCTGCCTACACAGCCTTTAGGCGCCGGCACCGTCTTCTTCAAGACGCGCGTCGGGCCGTTTCCATTTATGTTCGTCGCCGCATGAGGAACAGCGGATCAGTCTTTCGCCGATTTTGATGTTCTCAAATGTAGGCCAGTCAAACGTCATTCCCGTATAAACGGGCTCTCCCGTTTCCGGGCAGTCAATCATTACTCGTGCCATATTTCCCTCTTTTTCCCATCTGGGGACACCTCACCCCGCGACAATATATCACATTGGAATACGTTTTCCCTAATCCGCGATTAATCCCGTTTTCAAACAAGGTCTTGTCAGGAGTTCCGGAAAAAACATCCACATGGTATTTTGGTTTTCAGCAGATGATTCGCCCCAACACCCTATGCGGGACGCAAAAAATGCCGGATTTCAGCTATGAGGACGCCGCCTTGGCTTCTGGCCACGGCCTGATTTGCGGTGTTGACGAGGCCGGGCGCGGCCCGTGGGCAGGGCCGGTGGTCGCCGCCGCCGTGATCCTGGACCGTGCAGTCCTGACGCCTGGCCTGAAGGATGGTCTGGATGATTCAAAAAAACTCAACCCGGCCCGTCGCCGCGCATTGTTTGATGAATTGCAGGGCGTTGCCGTGATCGGCGTCGGCATCGCCGATGTCGGCGAAATCGATGATCTCAACATCCTTGCGGCGACGATGCTGGCGATGCGACGCGCCGTCGAGGGCTTGGGGGTGGGACCGGATTTGGCGTTGATCGACGGCAACCGCGCGCCAAAACTGGAAAGCCCGGTGCAATGCGTGGTCAAGGGCGACGGCAAAAGTTTGTCGATCGCCGCCGCCTCCATCGTCGCCAAGGTGACCCGCGACAGGATCATGGCGGATTTGGCCGACACCTTCCCCGGCTATGGCTGGGAACGCAACGCCGGCTATGGCACCAAAGAACACCAGGGCGCCCTGGCAAGGCTCGGCGTGACGCCCGAACACCGAACAAGCTATGCCCCGATTCGAAAGATTCTCGGCCTTTAAAGGAGGCTAAATATAGTAGTGCGACCGATCGCGACTCCTATATATAGAGTCGGCGAGTCCCCCTAAGTCATTGAATCCATTTAATTGTTGACGCGGAGTCCCGGCTTGCCCATTGTCGCCGGTATGGGCAGGGATACAAAAGTCGAAGATAAAAAATCCAGCGCCGGTAACGAAGCCAAAGACAAGGAAGGGCAAATTCTCCAGGGAGAATGCCTCGAGGTCATGGCGTCGCTGCCCGCCGCTTCGGTGGATATGGTGTTCGCCGACCCGCCCTATAATCTGCAATTGTCCGGCGAGTTATTGCGTCCCAACAACCACAGCCGCGTCGACGGCGTCGATCATGACTGGGACCAGTTCGAAACCTTCAAGGCCTACGATGCGTTCACCGCCGATTGGTTGAAGGCGGCGCGGCGATTGTTGAAACCCGACGGCTCGTTGTGGGTGATCGGGTCGTACCACAACATCTTCCGGGTCGGCGCCACGTTACAAGACCTAGGCTTTTGGATCCTCAACGACGTGATCTGGCGCAAGACCAACCCGATGCCCAATTTCCGCGGCCGCCGCTTCACCAACGCCCATGAAACCCTGATCTGGTGCGCGCGCGACAAGGATTCACGCTATCGCTTTAATTACGAGGCCATGAAAAGCCTCAACGACGACCTGCAGATGCGCTCTGACTGGTTGCTGCCGCTGTGCACCGGGCCGGAACGGCTGAAAAAGAACGGCAAGAAGGCGCACCCGACGCAAAAGCCGGAATCGCTCCTGCATCGGGCCATCCTGGCCTCCACGGAAGTCGGCGACGTGGTCCTGGATCCGTTTTTCGGTTCCGGCACCACCGGCGCCGTCGCCAAGAAGCTGGGCCGGCGCTATGTCGGCATTGAGCAGGACGCCGAATACGTCAAGATCGCCGAACAACGGCTGGCCAAGGTCCGCCAAGTTGCCGAGGACGAATTGCTGTCGACGCCGTCGAAACGCGCTCAACCCCGCATCCCCTTCGGCTGGCTGGTCGAACGCGGCATTTTACAGCCCGGCGCCACCCTCACCGATCACCGCGGCCGCTTTAAGGCCCGGGTGCGCGCCGACGGCACCTTGATCAGCGCCGATTTCAAGGGCTCCATTCACCAGGTCGGCGCCTTCGTCCAGAAAGCCCCGGCCTGCAACGGCTGGCAGTTCTGGCACGCGGAAGAAAAGGGCAAGCTGGTGGTGATCGACGTCTACCGCCAAAAATTACGCGCGGAACTGCATTAGATTCTTTTTAGCCGCAAATGCGTCGTCGCGAACGTTCCGTTCGCTCGGGATTTGCTACTACCGCGTCGGCACCGGCTCGTCGCCGGCATAGTCGTAGAAGCCTTTGCCCGACTTGCGGCCCAGCCAGCCGGCCTCGACATACTTGACCAGCAACGGACACGGCCGGTACTTGGTGTCGGCGAGGCCGTCATGGAGCACATGCATGACCGCCAGGCAGGTATCCAGACCAATGAAGTCAGCCAATTCCAGCGGCCCCATGGGGTGGCGGGTGCCGAGCTTCATGGCGGTGTCGATGGCCAGCACCGAGCCGACGCCTTCATAGAGCGTATAGATGGCCTCGTTGATCATCGGCAGCAGGATGCGGTTGACGATAAAGGCGGGGAAGTCTTCGGCATTGACCGGCGACTTGCCCAGCTTTGTCGCCAGGTCGCGGACGGTCTTGTAGGTATCCTCGTCGGTGGCGATGCCGCGGATCATTTCGACCAGATCCATGCGCGGCACCGGGTTCATGAAATGCATGCCGACGAATTTGCCGGGCCGGTCGGTCTGTGCGCCCAGCCGCGTGATCGAGATCGAGGAAGTGTTGGTGGCGATGATGGTGTCCGGTCCGATGTCTTCGCACAGGTCCTTGAATATTTGTTTTTTGATCTGTTCGTCCTCGATGGCGGCCTCGATGACCAGTTGGCAGTCCTTGAATCCCTTGTAATCCTTCGTCGTAGATATCTTTTTCATCGCGCCTTTCATATCGGCGTCGGTGAGCTCGTCGCGCTTGACCAGGCGGCTCATGCCCTTTTCGATATCGGCGGGGGCGGATTTGAGAACGTCGGCGTTGGTGTCGGTCAGGACCACGTCGAAACCGGCGATGGCGCAAACGTGGGCGATGCCCTTGCCCATTTGGCCACCGCCGATAATGCCGATTTTTTTGATGTCTAAAGCCATTTTCATTCCTTCAGTCTTATGGGAGACCTTTTTTGCACTAATTGTCCAGTTCTGATGACAATTCCGGCAACACATCGAACAAGTCCGCGACCAGGCCGTAATCGGCGACCTGGAAAATCGGCGCGTCCTCATCCTTGTTAATGGCGACGATGAACTTGGAATCCTTCATCCCCGCCAGGTGCTGAATGGCGCCGGAAATGCCGACGGCGATGTAAAGATCGGGGGCGACGACCTTGCCGGTCTGGCCGACCTGATAATCGTTGGGCACGAACCCGGCATCGACGGCGGCGCGAGAAGCGCCGACGGCGGCGCCGAGCTTGTCGGCGATGGCCTCAAGCAGATGAAAATTGTCGCCCGATTGCATGCCGCGGCCGCCGGAAATGACGATCTTGGCGCTGGTCAGTTCGGGGCGTTCGGATTTGGTCAGCTCATGGCCGATGAACGCCGAAAGCCCGGAATCCGCAGCACCGCCGGTCTCCTCAACAGCGGCGGACCCGCCGGTTGCCGCCGCCGGCTCAAAAGCGGTGGAGCGCACGGTGATGATCTTGACGGCATCCTGGCTTTTGACCGTGGCCATGGCGTTGCCGGCATAGATCGGCCGGACGAAGGTGTCGGCGTCGATGACCTCGGTGATTTCGGAAATTTGGGCGACGTCCAATAACGCCGCTACCCGGGGCATCAGGTTCTTGCCTAACGTCGTCGCCGGCGCCAACACGTGGCTGTAATCGCCGGCCAGGCCCTGGACCAACGGCGCCAGATTTTCCGCCAAGCCGTGCGCCAGCGCCGCGTCATCGGCAATAATCACCTTATCAACGCCGTCGATGGCGGCAGCAGCAATCGCCGCCGGGCGGCAATCGGCGCCGGCAATCAGCACCGTGACGTCGCCTAAGCCCGCCGCCGCGGTAACGGTGTTCAGGGTCGCCGGTTTAAGGGCGGCGTTATCGTGATCGGCAATAACCAGGACGCTCATCAGATCACCTTCGCTTCGGTGCACAGTTTTTCGACCAGTTCGGCGGTGTCGGCGACGATGACCCCGCGGTCGCGGCCTTGCGGTTCTTCCACCTTGAGGATTTCAAGCCGGGGGGTGACGTCAACGCCAAGATCATCCGGCGTCATCACATCGATAGGCTTTTTCTTGGCCTTCATAATATTGGGAAGCGATGCATAACGCGGCTCGTTGAGGCGCAAATCGGTGGTAACGACGCAGGGCATCGCCAACGACAGGGTTTCCAGGCCGCCGTCGATCTCGCGGATGACGTCGGCTTTGCCGTCGGTAAAAGCCAGGTTCGAGGCGAAGGTGCCCTGCGGCCAGCCCAACAGCGCCGCCAGCATCTGTCCGGTCTGGTTGCAGTCATCGTCGATGGCCTGTTTGCCGAGGATAATCAGGTCGGGGTTTTCCTTGTCGACGACCGCCTTCAGAAGTTTGGCCACGGCCAAGGGTTCCAGCTCGGCGTCGGTCTCCACCAGGATGCCGCGGTCGGCGCCCATGGCCAGACCGGTGCGGATGGTCTCCTGGCTGGCTTGCGGCCCTAAGGACACCGCGATCAGTTCGCTCGCCGTGCCGGCCTCGCGCATCCGGACCCCTTCCTCGACGGCGATCTCGTCGAACGGGTTCATGGACATCTTGACGTTGCCGGTCTCGACCCCGCTGGAATCGCTTTTGACCCTGATTTTGACGTTGAAATCGATGACCCGCTTAACAGCGACCAGAACTTTCATTGCGTACCCTTTAGTGCTTAAAAACCCTAGGTTTCCGGGCTAAATGCTCTCTTCGCACCTGCACAATAAGACCAAGAAAACCGAAGGTCAAGCGGGGTTTGTATACAATTTGCGCCGGCCTTACCGATTGGCGCCGGGCTGCCACAGGACGTCGTTTTGGCCCTGGTTGTTGACGTGCCGGGCGAGGACGAACAGGTGATCGGATAACCGGTTGGCGTATTGAATGGCCATCGGGTTGACGGCCTCGATTTCCGCCAGCGCACAGATCAGCCGCTCACAGCGCCGTACCACGGTGCGGCCCAGGTGCAACCAGGCGGCGGCCTCGTTGCCGCCGGGCAGGATGAAAGACGTCAACGGCTCCAAGCCGGCATTCATGTCATCGATTTCAGTTTCCAGGCGCGCCACCTGGTCCTCGCTGATGCGTAAGCTGTCGTCGTTGCCATCCCCGGCTTTATTATCTAAGTCCTGGGGCCGGCAGAGATCGGCGCCGAGGTCGAACAGGTCGTTCTGGATGCGGCCCAGCATGGCATCGACCGCAGCATCCGCGTTAAGCCGGGCCAGGCCGATGATGGCGTTGGCCTCATCGGCGGTACCGTAAGCCTGGACGCGGATATCGTTTTTGCCGACGCGCGCACCCCCGCCCAGCGACGTCTCACCCTTGTCACCGCCGCGGGTGTAAATCTTGTCCAGTTTCACCATGGGCCTAGTTTGGTTTATTAGGGGCTCTTTTGGTTTCAGATAACCGTAAGATATACCATTAGCGCCAAGATGGCGACGGCGATGCCCTGTAGGACGACCCTGGCCCGCATCAGATGGTTGGCATGGCGGAGATAGAAATCCCCGTGGACGCCGAAGGAAATGACTCCGACAGCCAAAACCGCCACCGTGGCGAACATGGCGAAACCGAGAAGATATGGGAGTACGGATTCCATATGCCTGATATAGTCCGATATCGGCTTAAGGTCATTGACTAACGTCAAATAACCGGAACAACGCTCCCTATGGACGATGATACTTACAAGGGCCTTAGCGCCATCAGTACCGCCACCGTCACCATGCAGCTGTTGAAACGCGGCATCCGCAATGTCTCGATGGCCGGCGTCCGGCCCCTGAACGACCCGGTGCAGCGGATTTTGGGCCCCGCCTATACGCTGCGCTATGTACCACTGCGCGAAGACCTGTCGACGCCCGAGGTCCTCGGCCGTCCCGATTACCCGCCGCGCCTGGCCATCGAACAGGCGCCCGAAGGCAGCGTGCTGGTCATCGACGGCCGTGGCCGCGGCGATCTCGCCGTGGTCGGTGACCTGCTGACGGAACGCCTGAAAATAAGAGGCGTCGCCGGCGTCGTCTCCGACGGCGGCATCCGTAATTGTGAACAATCCCTCGCCGTTGGCTTGGCGATATATGCCGCCGGTCCCGCCGCGCCGGCCAGCGTCGCCGGCCACGCCGCCGCCGACCTTGAAACCCCGGTGGCGTGCGGCGGCGTCGCCGTGTTTCCCGGTGACATCATTACCGGCGATGGCGACGGTGTCGTCGTGATACCCCAAGCCCTTGCCGCCGAGGTCGCACGTGACGGGGTTGAGCAGGAACGCTATGAGCGTTTCGCCAAATTAAAGATTCAAGAAGGCCGCCCGGCCCCCGGCGTCTATCCGCCCAACGACGAGGCCAAGGCCGAATACGCGAAATGGGTGGAGGACGGCGGCGATGGCGGGCCGGAGGGTTGAGCCGGGTTTCTCCGTATTCGCCAGATCAGGCTTTTTTCGACGAAAATGCGTTGACAATTCCACCGGTTTCCCAGTATTCCCCGGTATGAATACACGGGTATGACACACAGGTGCGTTGCCCCGTTATGTCCGCTTCCCCTTGAAAGCGGACGTTTGTTGAAATAACCACTCTGTGCTTAGTTTTTTCATGATGACGGATGTCTTAGATTTGAACAAAACGGCCCACCTTTGAATGGTATCACCGCCGGTCCCCCCCAAGAACCTAGAGCCGCAGGTCGAAGCCACCTATACCAAGACGGACCCCCATGCCTCCGAATTGCCGGACGTTAAACAGTGTCTGGCCTATTGGGATCGGGTACGTGGAGATCGGTTCGCGCCGTCCTGGGCGGAATTTGACTGGAGCGAGATTCCGAACGCGATCATCCCGTTCTTTGGCGTCGTCGATGTGGTGCCGGAACCGCTGGACTTCGTTTACCGGTTCTGGGGCTCGCATCATACCAAGGTGCATCATCAAGAACTGACTGGAAAATCGGTGACCGAGATGCTTCCTGCGGCCGAAAGTCAATCCGTCTTTGCCCAATACCGCATAACCCTGGAGGCCAGGAAACCCCTTCTGTTCACCAACACAATTCAGGCCGGAAAATTGGGCGTCAAAATGACCGAGATTTCGCTCAGGCTGCCGTTTTCGGACGACGGCGGGGCGGTCAATCACATCGTCGCTTATTCCAACATCCGCAATCACCTTAATGATTTGGAAAGGGCGTTTACCGGCGCCTAAAGGGGGCCGTGACGGGTTCGCTAAACCCCGTCCGTCGGCGGCACCTGAGTGCCGGGGGGGAACACCGCGATCGGGGGTTCGTCCTCTTCCGGCGGGTTGGGATTTTCCAAGGTCGGCGGAATGACCTGATTGAGGTACTGCACCACGCCGTCCTGGAATTCGGACTTGATTTCCGACCAGGTGACGAACAGCCCGGCTTCTTTGTCGTATTGCAGGATTTTGGGGTCACGCTGGAGTTCGGTGAGGGTATAGTCGAGATCATAGGCGCGCCCGATGTAGAGCCATTCCGGCCAGTGGCCGCCGAGCCAGATCACGAAAACCCCGGTCTTGCCCGCCAGATCGTGGTCTTCCGGTTCCAGGTTGAGGAAATTGTAATACAGCCCCTTCGGTGATCTAACCCAGGCCACGTCCATGGGTGGCCCGGTGACCGCCTTTTTTTTCTTGGATTTTCTGAACAGAGCCATGACCATTATCCTGTTGTCGGCAAAAAACCGAATCGGTGCCGGTGTATGTCCGGAATTTAATTTAATACACCGCTATCTATCAACAGGTTTAAGGGGGTTGCAACAGGGATGACAGTGGAAATCGCAATTACAGCCATGGTGCTGGCGATTATCGCATCGATTTTCGCCTCGACAATGTTTACCGACGCGTCACCCTGGCCGACGTCGAAGCCGGTCCGGGACACCATGGTCGCGGTGTTGGAGAACACCGCCGGAGCGGATGGGTTAGGCAAGGGGGGCAGCGGGCCGATCTACGAATTGGGCGCCGGCTGGGGCGGGCTGGCGAGGGTTTTGGCCCGGCGCTACCCTGAATCCCCGGTCCTCGGGTTCGAGATATCGCTGCTGCCGTGGGCGTATTCCGCCGTCCGGAATTATATCAATGGGCCTAAAAATTTAAGTTTGCGGTTAAAGGATTTTAACAAGGTTGATTTGTCCGACGCGGCGCTGGTGGTCTGTTACCTGCCCGGCGCGGCGATGCAAAAACTGAAACCGAAACTGGAGGCCGAACTGCCCTCCGGTGCCTTGGTGCTGTCCAATACCTTCGCGATTCGCGGCTGGGAACCTATTGAGGTCCAAACCGCGCCCGACGTCCACGCCAGCCAGGTTTATCTGTACCGGGTTAATTAACAAGAGGCGAGGACGGGCCTCGGGGGAGCGGGGGTGTCCCCCGAAGACCCCAGGGCCCGGACAGGGAGAAAATTAAAGTAGCGGCGCGGTCGCGTCCTTAAGCCATGCCTGCGTCGCCTTATCGACCAGCGGCCCGATTTCATCCGCCACCCGGGCGTGGTAGGCGTCGACCCAGGCGATTTCGTCGGCCGTCATCAGGTCACCGTCGATCAGCCTCCGGTCGATGGGCGCCAGCGTCAGGGTCTCGAACGCCAGCATCTCCTTGCCGTCCTTTTCGCCGGCGCCTTCGGGCCGGACCGTGACCAGGTTTTCGATGCGGATGCCATAGGCCCCGGTCTTGTAGTAACCGGGCTCATTAGAGACCACCATGCCGGGCTCCAGGGCGACGCGGTTGGGATGCTTGGAAATCCGCTGCGGTCCTTCGTGGACGCCTAAGTAGTGGCCGACGCCGTGACCGGTGCCGTGTTCGTAATCCAGCCCGTCGGCCCACAAGGCGCGCCGGGCCAGGATGTCCAATTGGCTGCCGGCAGTGCCTTCCGGAAAGCGGGCGGTGGCCAGCGCGATGTGGCCCTGCAACACCAGGGTGAAATGACGCCGCATATCGCCGTTGGGCTTGCCGATGGCGACGGTGCGGGTGACGTCGGTGGTGCCGTCCAGGTATTGAGCGCCGGAATCGACCAGATACAGGCTTCCATCGGTCAGCGGACAGTCGGTTTCTTCGCTGACCCGGTAATGGACGATGGCGCCGTGGGCGCCGGCGCCGGAAATGGTCGGGAAGCTTAAGCCCTGGAAATGGTCGTTATCGCGGCGTAGCGATTCCAATTTGTCGGCGGCGGTGGCCTCGGTGACTCCGGCATGCGGGGCTTCCGCGTCCAGCCACGCCAGAAAACGGGTCAACGAAGCGCCGTCGCGGCGGTGGGCGGCGCGAATGCCGTCAAGTTGGGCCGCCGTTTTCCTGGCTTTCGGCAATTGGCAGGGATCGGCGCCGGCGTCGATGGTGGCGCCTGCCGCCTCAAGACGCTGACCCACCCAGGCGGCGGCGGTTTCCGGGTCAAGGCGGACGGTTTTATGTTGGCCGCCCAATTGGTCGAGCGCCTCGCCGAAGGCGTCGGGCTCCCGGCAGCGGACGCCCGGGCCCAAGTGACGTTCGATTTCCGGCGACAATTTACGCCCGTCCATGAACAAATCTACGCCGCCATCGGCGCCGATAATGGCAAAAGACAGGACCACCGGCGTGAACGGCACGTCGTTGCCGCGAATGTTGAGAAGCCAGGCGATGGAATCGGTTTGCGTCAGCACCGCGGCATCGATCTTTTGCGCGGTCAGGTCGTCGGCGACCTGTTCCCGCTTATCCGCCACCGATTGACCGGCGAAGACGTCATCATGGATCACCACCTTTGATGCCGGCACCGCCGGCCGGTCCGTCCATACCGCATCGATGGGGTTGGCGGCGTCGGGCGCCAAGGCGGTCAATTCCGCCCCGGCCTTTTTGCACGCCGCCTGATAGCGGCTCACTTGGCCCGGCGTCAGCAGCCAGGAGTCGTAACCCAACTTGGCCCCGTCGGGCAGATTCTGGGCGATCCAGGAGGCCGGGGTGAGGCCGTTCAGGGGGCAATGCTGGAACAGGCCCAAAGGCACTTCCGCCTCGACCTGCAGGGTGTAGCGGCCATCAATGAAAATCGCCGCCGTGTGGCTAAGAATTATGCCCAATCCCGCCGACCCGGTGAAGCCGCTGGCCCAGGCCAACCGTTCGGATGAGGGCGCCACGTATTCGCCTTGGTGTTGGTCGCTGCGCGGCACGATAAACCCGTCAAGCCCAAGGCGTTTGATCTCACCACGCAGCGCCCGCAACCGGGCCGGTACATCGCTGGCGTTGTTTTCCTGGGTCATGGGTAGGCCACCAAGGTTTGTCTGTTTCGAACGCCCTGTTTAGCAGGCCGCCTCGCGGCTGTCATATACCAAAGCAGGAGGCGTATTCATTCCCCGGCGATGAAAAACATGCCGAGCTATGCGTTTAGTGCAATGCTGCGGCGCAACAATTGCGCTTTATGGTAATCCCTTATGGCCTATATTAGAGGAGAAATAACGTAGACGGCGCCTGGCGAGCCCTTCGTAGGGAGTTTGGGCGGGATTGGATGAAGGAGACGAGGATATGCGTACACATAATGACAATACGGCGAACGATTTTAATTTTGCCACCTATTTGACGGCAAAACAGATGGACCCGTTAAGCCGCCAGGTGTTGGCCCAAAATGCCCGCCAGATCGAAATGGCTTACTTTCTCATCAGAATCATTAGTAAGATGGTCGGTGGGATTAAGAAGGTGGTCTTTGGGATCGCCGCCTGGCTTGGTGAAGGCAATATGTATCGCGAGTTGAACGCCATGCCCGATTATATCCTCAATGACATCGGCTTCCGCCGCGATCAAATCAATGCCGTGGTCACTGGCAAACTGGTGCGCGAAACGGTTCAGCCGAGCCCGGCCGAAGTCCAGCCGCTCAAAGCCGTTGCCGATAGCAATGATGAGGACCACCCCCTGGCGGCGTAGCCGGGGCAAAAAAAACGCTCCCTTAACGGGATTTAAAAAAACGGCTTCCTCATTTATCCGGGGGGGCCGCTTTCTTTTTGCTGTAACTGCGGGCCGCCAGGCAATCCTCGAACAGCCGGCGTTCTTCGCGTTTGGCGTCATAGCGGGACATGTTGCGGCTCAGGGTGTCGGTCTCCAACCCCGATGTTGAGGCGCCCCCTTCTTGTTGGCGGAAACGCTTTTCGGCTTTCCGGCGGGCTTTGTATTGGCAGGCCACCTTGTCCTTGATCCATTGATCGTTGTTGCCGCCGGGTTTCTCCCAGGCGACGGGGGCGGCGGCGCATGAGGCTGCAAATAGCAATGAGACAAAAGCCAAGAATTTTAAATTCATGGTTTCAGGCAGCGCCGTAAAAACGCCACGATATCCTTGGAATCCCATTCACTGATGCCCTGGACGCGGCCGATTTCAAGGCCCTTGGGGTTGATTAACAATGTCATCGGCAGGCCCCGGACTTTTGAATCCCTGAGCACCTTGCCGCCTTCGTCGATATCGACCGCAAGGTTTTTGATCTCGTTGACGCGGTAGAATTTTTTGACCAGCGGCACCCCTTTGCGGTCTTCGGAGATGGTGACGACGTCAATGCCGTCGGGTTCCAACAGGGCTTTGAGCCGATCCAGTTGCGGCATTTCGCGTACACAAGGCGCGCACCACGTCGCCCAGAAATTGAAAACAACACCGCGCCCCAGGTGCTCCTCAAGGCTCCGGGGGCCCCCATTGGCGTCGATAAAAGGCTGCCCGGAAACCGGAACCGGAGGGTTTTGGGCGGTGTAGCCGCTGAACACCTGATCGGCCCCGGTGCATTTTCCGGGTTCCGTATTGGCTAGCGGACGTGATAAGGAGACATTCACCGCCATTAACAACCCAAGCAGGGTCGGGGCGGCAAACTGAATTAACGCGGAAGGGCAGATTCTCAGTCTTTTCAAGGTTTAGAGTCTTTCCGGTATTTCGATTAGGTTTAATACGATGGCTGACAAAAAGAAAAAAACTGGCGCAAGTGGTATCTGGGGTGGACGGTTCGCCGCCGGCCCCGCCGATATTATGCAAGAAATCAATGCCTCCATTGATTTCGACCGGCGCCTTTATGCCCAAGACATTGCCGCCTCGAAAGCCCATGCGGCGATGCTGGCCAAGACCGGCATCATATCCGATGACGATGGCAATGCCATCGCAAAGGGCCTGGATGCCATTGCCGAAGAGATCGAAAGTGGCGATTTCGATTTTAAACAAGAATTGGAGGACATTCACTTGAATGTCGAATCACGCCTTGGTGAACTGATCGGTGACGCCGCCGGACGCCTGCACACGGCCCGGTCGCGCAACGACCAGGTCGCCACCGATTTCAGGCTTTGGGTGCGCGACGCCCTGGACGATCTGGACGCCGGTCTCAAGGGGTTGCAGGCGGCGTTGATTGACCGCGCCCAGGAACACGCCGATACCGCCATACCCGGCTTTACCCATCTGCAATCGGCGCAGCCGGTGACGCTGGGTCATCATCTGCTGGCCTATGTGGAAATGCTGGGCCGTGACCGGGGCCGTGCCGCCGATTGCCGCAAGCGCCTCAACGAATCCCCCTTGGGTGCCACGGCGCTGGCGGGCACGTCGTTTCCCATTGACCGGAAGATGACGGCATCCTCGCTCGGCTTCGAGGCGCCGATGGCGAATTCCATGGACGCCGTTTCCGACCGGGACTTCGCGTTGGAATTCCTCAGTCTTGCGGCGATCCTGGGCGTGCATCTATCGCGGCTGGCCGAAGAGATCGTGCTTTGGTGTTCCAGCCAGTTCGCTTATGCTCAGATGCCCGATGCGTTTTCCACCGGCTCATCGATCATGCCGCAGAAACGCAATCCCGACGCCGCCGAACTGGTGCGGGCCAAGGCGGGGGGCTTAATCGGAGGCTTAAGCGCCCTGATGGTGGTGATGAAAGGCTTGCCCCTGGCCTATGGCAAGGACATGCAGGAAGACAAGGTGCCGGTGTTCGATGCCGTCGACACCTTAGGCATATGCATCGCCGCGATGACCGGGATGGTCGCCGAGGCCGGTTTCGATAAGGATCGGATGCAGGCGGATGCCGGCAAGGGCTACGCCACCGCTACGGATTTGGCGGATTGGCTGGTACGGGAAAAGGACATGCCGTTCCGGGATGCGCATCACGTCACCGGGGCGTTGGTTAAACTGGCCGAGGAAAAGAACGTCGGCCTGGAACAATTGAGCTTAGAGGATATGCAATCGGTATCGCCCGAAATTACCGAATCCGTTTTTGCCGTGTTGAACGTTGAGGATGCGTTGAAAAGCCGCGACAGCTTCGGCGGCACCGCGCCTCATCGGGTGCTGGAGGCCGTCGCCGAGGCCCGAAAAAGGTTTTTGGACTGATGGGATTGATCATGGATCGTAAAAGGGTGATGGCCTTGGTGCTGAGCGCCGGCGTGTTGTCGTTGGCCGCCTGCGGGGTCAAGTCGTCGCCGGAATATCCGGGCGGCGGCGTCTATCTGCGCCAGTACCCGGCCCCCGGCCCGCAATCCCAAACGTCGGCGCCTGCGCCCGCGCCTTCGACGGGACAGACAAAAGAGACCGAGGATGGCGCCCGTTCGCCTTTGGGCTTCCCCTTGGAATATCCCAACCGGCCAACTTATAACTAAACCGGTTTCACCCCTCCGGTCATAAGCACTGATTATCGACATGGATCACTTTCAATACCGGTCTGGCGAATTGTTTGCCGAAGACGTGCCGTTAAGCCGCATCGCGGACGACGTCGGTACGCCTTTTTATTGCTATTCGACGGCGACCTTGGAACGCCACTACCAGGTTTTCAAGGATGCCTTAGATGGCCTCGACGCGGGCATCTGTTTTGCGGTCAAGGCGAATTCCAATATCGCCGTGATCGCGGCGCTGGCGCGGCTTGGCGCCGGTGCCGATGTGGTTTCCTCCGGCGAAATGAAACGCGCCCTGGTCGCCGGCGTCCCGGCCGCCAACATCCTTTTTTCCGGCGTCGGCAAGACGGAAGACGAAATGGCGGCGGCGTTGAAGGCCGGTGTGCTTCAGATCAACGTCGAATCGGCGCCGGAACTGGAGACCCTGTCCGCGGTGGCGTCGTCGCTGGGGATTGACGCCAACGTCGCCATTCGCGTCAACCCCGATGTCGATGCGCTGACCCATGAAAAAATCGCCACCGGCAAAAGTGAAAACAAGTTCGGCGTCGATTGGCCGGATGTTCCGGGCGTTTACGCACGCGCGGCGGCATTGCCGGGCATCCGCGTCACCGGCGTCGCCGTTCATATCGGATCGCAGATATTGGACCTGGAGCCGTTTCGCCGGGCCTATGGCATGGTCGTGGATCTGGTCGGGACGCTACGCGCCGACGGCCATGGGATCGAACACCTGGACTTGGGCGGCGGTCTCGGCATTCCCTACGCGGACGAGCAACCGCCGAGTCCGGAGGAATACGGCAACATGGTCAAGGACGTCGTTGGTGACCTGGACTGTAAGATTTTTTTCGAACCGGGAAGGCTAATCGCCGGAAATGCGGGGATTTTGGTGACCCGGGTGGTACGCGTCAAAAAAGGCACATCACGATCTTTTGTTATTGTCGATGCGGCAATGAATGACCTGGTTCGCCCAACTCTGTATAATGCCCACCATGCCATTGTCCCGGTGATCGAAGCACCGGATGGCGCCAAACAAACGGAGGTTGAGGTGGTCGGTCCGATTTGTGAAACGGGCGATACCTTCGGTAAGTATAAGCTGCCGGAACCCGGTGACGGCGACCTGTTGGCGATCCGCACCGCAGGCGCCTACGGCGCGGTGATGGCTTCGGTTTATAACACCCGCGCCTTGGTGCCCGAGGTCATGGTCAACGGCGCCGATGCGTCGGTGATCAGGGATAGAATCAGCGTTGATGACATGTTGTCGCGCGAATCCCTTCCCGAATGGCTGTCCGACGAAAGCGAGGCTTTGCACGAGGCAGGCGAATGAGCGATCAGTCTCAGATTCGGCCTAAAGAATCGTGGCAAAGGCGCTACCGGGTATATCTGTCCCTGGCCCGCGCCTCGCTGACCTGGGAACGCTTATGGCCGTGCCTGTGGCCGGTGGTCGGGGTGACGGCGGTATTCATTTCGGTGGCGCTGTTGGACTGGCTGCCGATGTTGCCGTTCTGGGCCCATTCCCTGGCGTTGATCGGTTTCGCCACGGCCTTCGGGTTCATGGTTCGGGGTGCTGTCAACGGGTTCAGGGCGCTTGATGAAAAAACCGCCCAGCATCGCCTGGAGCAGGACAGCGGATTTGAACACCGGCCGCTGACGGCGCTTCACGACCGTCTGGCAGGGGGGCAGCTCATTAGTGCCGATACCGAGGCGCTGTGGCAGGTCCATCTCCGGCGCATGGCGGAGCGGGCACGAAGGCTCAAGGTCTTGCTGCCGTCGCCGGGTCTGGCCAGACGCGATCCTTATGGGTTGAGGGCGGTGGCGCTGCTGTTGCTGGTGATCGGGGCGGCGGCCGGCGGTGGCGACGCCGTTGGACGGCTGGAGCGCGCCCTGGTGCCTGATCTGGGCGCCGATACCGGCGGCCCCCTGGACCTCAATATTTGGATCACGCCGCCGGCCTACACGGGCTTGGCGCCGATTTTTCTGGACCGCCCGCCCCAATTGGCGGCAGCGACGCCTGAGGGCAAAACGGACGCCAAAACCGAAGCCCCGGCCCTTGCGGCGATCATGGTTCCCGTCGGCTCGACCTTGCTGGCCCAGGCCGGCGGCGTTCGGCGTGCACCGCAACTGTTGGTCGGCGACAGGACCATTCAATTCGCCGCCATCGGCGCGTCGGAAAAAGATCGGGTCGGTACGGGGGAAAGCAGCTACCGGCTGGAGACGATTCTGGAAGATGCCGATCGCTCCGCCGACAGCCTTGAGGTTCGCGTCGGCCAGAATGCCGTTGCCCGTTGGCCGCTGCATATCGCCGCCGACGCGCCGCCGGAAGTGGAATTTACCCGGGCGCCGGCGCGTGCCGGGCGCGCCCAATTGCGCCTCGAATACGAAGCCAAGGACGATTACGGACTGGCCGGGTTGCAGGTGGTGATCCGGCACCCGGACGGCCTGGCGGTTCCCGGCGGCCAACCGGTGATCCGCGCCGAACTGCCGTTGCCGGGGTTGGGATCAAACCGGACCCAGGGGGCGAGCCTTCAGGATTTCAGCGCCCATCCGTGGGCCGGGATTCCGGTTCTGGTGCGGCTTCAGGCCATCGATGCCAGGGGCCAGGCGGGAGAAAGCGATGACGTTACCATCGTCCTGCCGGAGAGGATATTTAATCATCCCGTCGCCCGCGCCATTGCCGCGGTGCGCAAGAAATTGAATTCGCCGACGTTCGAGGTCATGGACAAGGCGGTGGAAGAGCTTGGCAATATCGCCAGCCGGCCCCAGCATTTTTTCGATGATACCGTGGTTTTCCTGGCGCTGAGCGTCGCCGCCAACAGGCTCATTCATGACGGCAGCCCCGCCAGCGTCGGCGCCGTGCAAACCTTATTGTGGGAAACCGCGCTGAGAATCGAGGACGGTGAATTCTCCATTGCCGAACGCGACCTTAAGGCGCTTCAGGAACGCCTGGCGAATGCGCTCAGGAACAACGCCGATAACGCCGAGATCGAGCGGTTGTTGAATGAACTGCAACAAGCGCTCGATAAATATCTGGCCGCGCTGGCCGAACACCTGCAGAAACAGGGCCTGCCCCAGTTGCCGCTGGACCCCAACGCGCGGACCATGGACAGCTCCGACCTTCAGCGCATGATCGAGGCGGCGCGCCGGCTGGCCCGCACCGGATCCCGTGAAGCGGCGCGGCAAATGTTATCGCGATTGAAACGGATGTTGGACGGCATCCGCAACGGCCTTAGGCGCGGCAAGCCGAGCAAGGAAATGGCCAAGGCGCAACAACTGATGGACGCGCTTCGGAAATTGACCCAGCGCCAACGCCAGTCCCTGGACAAGACGTTCGAGCGCAAAAGACAGGCCGAAGGCGCCATGAAGGGCCGCCCCAAACCCGGAGAGCAACCCGGCCAAGGCCAAGGCAAAGGCAAGGGCGGCGGTCAGGGGGACGAGAACGGCAGCGCCGAACAACAGGCCCTGCGCCGGGCGCTGGGTAAATTGATGCTGGAGATGGATGAATTTCTCGGCGGCATCCCCAATTCCTTCGGCAAGGCGGAACGCGCCATGAAGGAGGCCATCGGGCCTTTGCAAAAAGGCCAGTTCGGCAAGGCGGTGCCGTCGCAGACGGAAGCGCTCAACCAGCTCCGGAAAGGCGCCAACAACATGGCCGAGCAGATGGCCCGGCGTCTGGGTGGCCGGATCGGCATCTCCCGGGGCCAACGCGGTCAAGGCGGCAGGCTGGGCCGCCGCCCCGGACCCAGGGACGATCCCTTCGGCCGCTCGCGGGAAGGCGGTAACTTCGGCCAGCAAACGGACGACGGTGGCATTAAAATTCCCGACCAGATGGAAAGCCGCCGGGCGCTGGATATTCTGCAAGAACTGCGCCGCCGCGCCGGCGAACGCCATCGCCCGGTGCCGGAACTGGACTATATCGACCGTCTCCTGAAACGCTTTTAGGCGTTTTTAATTCGCATCCCGCCGCGCTTGTGGCCTGCGCCGAATGGCAATTTCTTATGCCCCACCAACCTGAACAATAGGTCGGCGTTCCGGCAATGCATAGTGGCCATCCGCAGCCGAGCGCCGAACCATGACATGCTGTTCGCCGCCGCGGGCGGTGCCCATAGGGCCTTCCCAGGCCGTGGGCATGGCGGCGCGGGGCCGCCTGATTTATTCATCATCGGGTTCAATCCTTCTTCGCCTAAATAACGATGGCCGGCTCTTTGATGACCGGTCCGCCGTTTACCTGTGTCGGATAACGAAGCAAGATTCAGGCCACCCCCTATGGCCTGACCCCGATCAAAGTCCGGGCGCTGAAAACCAGGGCTTTGGCCTAAATACATCGGGCAGGGATGAGAGCCCGGGGCTGAGAAAAAATTGCCGAAGGCAGGAACAACCGGCAGCAATTGCCGGATTGAGGTCTACTTATCAGGTGCGGAGAAGGTCACTTCAAGACTACGGGCCAGGGCCGAGGGTTCGGGAAGCTTGGCGCCGAACGCGATCGTGGCGCCGGCGGGCAGGCGGTTTTTCAACGGCGCCGCCACGGCGCTTTGAATGACCTCTTTGTTGCCGTCTAACAGGACGACGCGAATCATGGGCACCATGCGTTCTTTGTCCGAGACGTTGGCAATCTCGCCCCGGACCACCATCACATCGACGCCCTTTTCCACTTCGCGGGCGGATTTGATATTGTTGAATTCAAGACCCTCGCCCAGCTCTTCACCGCCAAGGCCGATCATGGCGAAGATATCCCCTGCCGGGGGATACAAATCAATGATGTAGGACCGCCCGAAAAACAGACCGGCGCCCAGCAAGAGGAGGAATACGACGGCAGCGATTGCGATGATCTTTCCTTTGCCGCCCTTTTTGACGTTGTCTTCCAAATCATCGTCATCGCCGGCGGAGAAGACCTCGGGAATGGGGTCCGGATCGGGAATGCCTTCTATATCAGGCTCGGCCCCGGGTTCCCCGGCCGGCGCGTCGCCCTCGTCTTCATCGCCGGTGTCACCGTCGCCGGCGTAGACACCGGAATCAATTTCCTCACCGAACATTTCGTCCAATTGCGCCGTCGATAGGGCATCTTCCCCGCCGCCATCTTCTCCGGCGTCATCGCCAAGGGCGTCTCCTAAGTCATCGCCTGCATCATCGGCGGCGGCCTCTTCTTCCTCGGCCATCAACGCCGCTTCGGCCCTTGCCGCCGCATCCGCTTCGATGTCCGAGGCCGGCTCCGGTTCAGGGGCCGGCGCTGGCTCCGGTTCAGGTACAAGTTCCGGTGCAGGTTCCGGGGCCGGTACGGCTTCCGGGGCGGGTGCGGCTGGGGGTTCCGGCATCGGAACCGGTGCCGGCGCCGCGTCAAAGGGCACCTGTTGGGGGTACGCCGGTTGGGCATACGCCACCGGCGGTGGTGCTTGAACGGGGTTTTGATGCCAGGTATTACCGCAGTTATGACAAGACACGGTCTTGCCGCCACCCAGAGCTTCGGCGGCAATATCGTAGTTCGTTTGACAGTTTTGACAGGTTATAATCATAGTGTCAGCATGCTGTAAGCGGTTGTCGTTTATAGGCATTTGCCGCATTTAACGCAACCCGCGGTGCTCCGGCGTTATGTGGTTCTTGAGAGGCGGTTTCTAAGGTGACCATCGACGAAAACGAAGCCATCGTTAAATTTGAAAATGTCGGCCTCAGGTACGGGCTCGGCCCGGAGGTGCTACAAGACGTCACGTTTTCGCTTTCGCCGGGATCATTCCATTTTCTTGTCGGTCCCAGCGGCGCCGGTAAATCATCATTGTTGAAGCTCATTTATCTGGCCCTGAAACCGTCCAGGGGCCTGATATCGTTGTTTGGCCGGGATATCGCGACGACGTCACGGCGCGATCTGCCGCCGATACGGCGGCGCGTGGGCGTCGTTTTTCAGGAATTCCGGTTGCTCAATCACCTGTCCGCCTTCGACAATGTGGCGTTGCCGCTCAGGATCGCCGGCGCGAAGAAAAGCGAAATCCAAAAGCATGTGGTCGAGTTGTTGAGCTGGGTCGGCCTGAAGGATCACCTGGATGCCCGCCCGCCGACTTTGTCGGGTGGGCAACAGCAGCGGGTGTCGATTGCGCGCGCCGTCATCGCGCGGCCAAAAATTCTTCTCGCCGATGAACCGACCGGCAATGTCGATGACCCCATGGGCATGCGCCTGATGCACCTGTTCGAGGAACTGAACAAGCTCGGCACCACCGTCATCATCGCCACCCATAACAACATGATGGTTGAGAAAATGGGATACCCGAGAATGCATCTCGACGAAGGTTGGCTGGAAATGGTCGGCGATGGTTCGATGCAGACACCGGTGCCGAGGCAAACGGATATGGAGGGTTTTATCTAAATGTTCGCGCGTCGATCCGATCTGCCCCTCGACAAGGATACCCTCAGCCAGTTCCTGCCCTGGCTGATCGCGTTCATGGTCTTTCTGGCGGTGATGGCGATGGCCGGCGTGCTGGTGCTGAATACGGTCGCCGCCCGGTGGGACCGGGGCGTCAGCGGCACCCTGACGGTCCAGATTATCCCGGCGGAGAACCCCGTTGATGATGATGCGCGGCTACAGGCGATTCTTAAAATCCTGACCGAAACCCCCGAGATCGAACGCTTCGAAACGCTCGCCGATGACAAACTGTTGGCGCTTTTGGAACCCTGGCTGGGCACCGGCGCCGGGGCCAAAGACCTGCCGTTGCCGCGGATGGTGGATGTCGAACTGAAGCCCGCGGCGAAGCTGGATGTCGAAGCCCTGTCGCGGCGGATGGAGGCGCGGGTTCCCGGTGTCAGTATCGATGATCATAGTATTTGGCTCAATCGTCTGGTCCGCCTGATCAGGACGATCGAGGGTCTGGCAACCCTGGTGCTGGTGTTTATTGCGCTGTCCACCATCGGCACGGTGGTTTTTACGACCAGGACAGGGCTTGCCCTTCATCGTAACGCCATTGAGGTTCTGCATTTCATCGGCGCTCAGGATTCCTATGTCGCCGCCCAATTCGCCGGGCGTGCGCTTGCGTTGGGCCTCAAGGGCGGCGTCATCGGCCTGTTGTTGGCGGTGCCGTCGCTGCTCGGTATCGGGGTGATGGCGGCAAAAATGGAATCCGGTTTGCTTCCCGACATCACCCTGGGCGCGGCCCATTGGTCGGCGTTGGCGGGGCTGCCCATCATTGTTGCCTTGATCGCCATGCTGACGGCGCGGATTACGGTGATGAAAACGCTCGCCAGGATGTTGTAGTGCGTAGGAAACAACGCCGTTGGGGTCGAGGTTTTTTTCTCAAGCTATTGTCGTTCGGGGTGTTGGTCGTTGTTGTCTGGGGCTATGGGCTGTTTAAGTTTGCCGACGCCATTCCCGCCGCTGTCGCCGACGCCACCACCCGCACCGACGGCATCGTCGTGTTGACCGGCGGCAGCCGCCGCCTGGGCGAGGGCCTGGACCTGTTGTCACGCGGCTTGGCCGAGAAATTGTTCGTTTCCGGCGTTTATCAGGGCGTCGATGTGCGAAAACTGCTCAGCATCGTCAAACGCAAGCCCGAAGACCTGGAAACCATGATCAACATCGGCATCGCCACCAACACCACCGGCAACGCGGCGGAAACCATGGATTGGATGGTGAAACAGAAATACGCTTCCCTGCGCCTGGTCACCGCCGCTTACCACATGCCGAGAAGCCTGCTGGAATTTACCAACGCCATGCCCGCGATCACCTTGATCCCGCACCCGGTGTTCCCCGAAAACGTCAAACAGGCCCGCTGGTGGGCATGGCCGGGCACCGCCAGCCTGGTGATCAGCGAATACAATAAATACCTTCTTGCCTGGGTCCGCCTGTGGGCGGGGCGGATGATCAGTAAAACGGGGTTGCGGAATTTCGGAACCTGAATGAGTTTGGACCTTTAGATGCTTATCCTTCGCTCCCTGATATTCAATGCCGTCTTCGTGGTCTATCACCTGGCCCTTATATTGGGGCTGACGGCGCTGATGCCTTTTCCCAGGATGTGGTCACAGGGCTTCGTCCGGATGTGGACCCAAGGCGGCAAAGCCCTCCTCAAGGGGATCGTCGGCTTAGGCGTCGAATTCCGCGGCCTTCAAAACCTTCCGCAAGGGCCGTGCGTTATCGTTTCCAAACATCAATCGGCCTGGGACACGTTCGCTTTTTATATCCTGGCCGACGATCCCAATTACATCTTAAAAAAAGAACTCACCCGGATTCCGTTTTGGGGCTGGTGCGCGCTCAGTTGTGGCGCCATTTCCGTCGATCGGTCCGGCGGCGGTGCGGCGCTTAAAGGGTTGCTGCGCGACACCCAGGACAGGCTCGCCAAAGGCCGCCAGGTGGTGATTTTCCCGGAAGGCACCCGCACCGCGCCAGGCGCGCGGCTGGACTATTTCCCCGGCGTCGCCGCCATTGACGGCCACACCGATGTGCCGATTGTTCCGGTGGCGTTGAACTCGGGCCTGTTTTGGGGGCGGGGAAGCTTCCTCAAGAAACCGGGCGTCATCACCATCGAAATTCTGCCGCCCATGGCCAAGGGGCTTAAGCGGCGCCAGTTCATGACCGACCTTGAAAGCCGCATCGAAGGCGCGTCCGATAAGCTGATGGCCGAGGCGAGGGAGCATTTTCCGAATCTTTGAGCCTACCCGAATAGCGAGTTAAAACCTACCCACTCAGGCTTCCGAAGTTGGCGATTACGCCCTATCTTCTTAGCCAGCTATCTCTGGCCGTGACGATTATCTAAAATGTACTGGAATTTGTGGACAGGATCCGGTCAATTTCGGGCCCCCTCCGCATCAAATGGAAATAGATCGTTTACGAAAGAGGCATGGCATGGATCAATCAGACCGTTACGCGGATCTCAACTTAAATGAACAGGACCTGATCGCCGAAGGCGGGCATGTTCTGGTCGCCTACATCATGAAGCCAAAGGAGGGGTTCGGCGATTATATATCGACGGCGGCGCATTTCGCCGCCGAGTCTTCGACGGGCACCAACGTCGAGGTTTCGACCACGGATGATTTCACGCGCGGTGTCGATGCCCTGGTTTATGAAATCGATGAAGCCAAGGAGGTGATGAAAATCGCCTACCCGGTGGACCTGTTCGACCGCAATATCATCGATGGCCGGGCGATGATCGCATCATTCCTGACCCTGACCATCGGCAACAATCAGGGCATGGGCGATGTCGAATACGCCAAGATGCATGATTTCTACGTGCCACCGAAATTCCTGAGATTGTTCGACGGACCGGCGACCACCATTTCCGATCTTTGGCGCGTTCTGGGGCGCCCGGTTGTCGATGGGGGTTTTATTGTCGGTACCATCGTCAAGCCGAAACTGGGTCTTCGCCCGCAACCTTTCGCCACTGCTTGTTACGACTTCTGGCTTGGCGGCGATTTCATCAAGAATGACGAACCCCAAGGCAACCAGGTGTTCGCGCCGCTCAAGGAAACCATCCCGCTGGTGGCGGACGCCATGAAACGGGCCCAGGACGAAACCGGCGAGGCGAAGCTGTTTTCCGCCAACATCACCGCCGACGATCACTATGAAATGCTCGCCCGCGGAGAGTTCATTTTGGAAACCTTCGCTGAAAATGCCGACCACGTCGCGTTCCTGGTCGATGGATACGTGACCGGGCCGGCGGCAATTACCACGGCCCGGCGTCGATTCCCCAACCAGTATCTGCACTATCACCGCGCCGGGCATGGCGCCGTGACGTCGCCTCAATCGAAGCGCGGATACACGGCATTCGTTCTGTCCAAGATGGCCCGCTTGCAAGGCGCGTCGGGCATTCACACCGGCACCATGAGCTTCGGCAAAATGGAAGGCGAGGCCGGCGATAAAGATATGGCCTATATGATCATGGACGACAGCGCCGACGGTCCTTTCTTCCACCAGGAATGGCAGGGCATGAACCAGACCACGCCGATCATCTCCGGCGGCATGAACGCGCTTCGCATGCCCGGTTTCTTCGAAAACTTGGGAACGTCCAATCTGATCCTGACCGCCGGTGGTGGATCCTACGGTCACATCGATGGGCCCGCGGAAGGGGCACGCTCGCTGCGTCAAGCGGAACAATGCTGGAAAGAAGGCGCCGATCCGGTGGAATTCGCCAAGGAGCACAAGCAGTTTGCCCGTGCCTTCGAAAGTTTCTCCGCCGATGCCGATGCGCTGTTCCCGAATTGGCGCCAAGAACTCAACATCGCGGCTTGAACCGAGCGGCGGGAAGGTAGAGCAGAACAATGTCGAAAAAACACCCAATCATCGCCGTCACCGGATCATCCGGTGCCGGCACCAGTTCGGTCAAGGTTGCGTTCGAGCATATGTTCCATCGCGAAGGCATCAAGGCCGCCGTCATCGAAGGCGATAGCTATCACCGCTATAACCGGGCCGAAATGAAGGCGGTTATGGAACTGGCCCAGAGCGAAGACCAAGTCCATTTTTCCCATTTCGGCGAGGAAGCCAACCTGTTCAAGGAGCTGGAGGAAACCTATCGTCAGTATGGCGAGGACGGCACCGGGCAATGGCGTCTCTACCTGCACAACCAGGAAGAATGCGAGCCCTATAAGGACCTGGGCCTGGAGCCGGGCCAATTTACCCCGTGGCAGGATATAGAACCCCGAACGGATTTGATGTTCTATGAGGGACTGCATGGGTGCGTGGTCGGCGAAGGCATCGACATGGCGCGCTACGTGGATCTTAAAATTGGGGTTGTGCCGGTGATCAACCTGGAATGGATTCAGAAAATCCACCGCGATACCAATACCCGGGGATATTCCGAAGAAGCCGTGATGGATACCATCCTCAGGCGCATGCACGACTATGTCCACATCATCATTCCGCAATTCCAGCACACCGATATCAATTTCCAACGGGTGCCGGTGGTCGATACCTCGGACCCGATTATCGCCCGCGACATTCCGACCCCGGACGAAAGTCTGGTCGTCATCCGCTTCAAGGATCCGGCTCAATTCAATGTCGATTTCCCCTATCTGTTGCAGATGCTGGAAGGCTCTTGGATGTCGAGGCGTAACTCCATCGTCGTCACCGGCGGCAAAATGGGACTGGCCATGGAACTGATTTTGACGCCGATCCTTCAGGACATCATCCAAGAGCGGCGCAAGTTACTCAAACCCGCGGCCGCCTGAGTGTCGGCCCGGCATCCCATTATCGCCGTTACCGGGTCGTCGGGCGCCAACCGCCAGACCGTGCGTGAGACCTTCGAAAAACTGTGCAATCGCCAGGAATTGTTGGCCGCCTATGTTCAGGGCGATGGCTTTCACCGTTACAACCGTGCCCAGATGAAGAATAAGATCGCCGAGGAATCCGAGGCCGGCAACCCTAATTTTTCTCACTTTTCCCCCGATGCCAACCTGTTCATTGAGCAGGAAAAGCTCTACCGGGCCTATGGCGAAAACGGCGGCGGGCAGCGGCGGTTTTATCTTCATAACTGGGCTGAGGCGGAACCGTTTAAAGACCAGGACCTCAAGCCGGGCGAATTCAGCCCCTGGGAGGACCTGCCGGTTGGCACCGACATGTTGGTCTACGAAGGCCTGCATGGCTGGGTGTCGGCGGCAGGCGTGAGTTTAGCCCCGCACGTTGACTTGAAGATCGGCGTGGTGCCGGTGATCAACCTGGAATGGATTCAGAAAATCAATCGCGATACCGGCATGCGCGGCTATTCCGAAGACGCGGTGATCGACACCATCCTGAGAAGGATGCCCGATTATGTCCATCATATCGTGCCGCAGTTCCGCCATTCCGACATCAATTTTCAGCGCGTCCCGGTGGTCGACACCTCGGACCCGATCATCGCCAACGACGTGCCGACGGTCGATGAAAGCGTCGTCGTCGTGCGCTTTCGCAAACCCGAAGACTTCGACGTCGATTTCCCGTGGCTGCTCAAAAACCTGGAAGGCTCGTGGATGTCGAGGCGCAATACCATCGTCGTCCCCGGCGGCAAAATGAGCCTGGCCATGCAGATGACGCTGACCCCGATCATCGACCGCATGATGGACGCCGACTGAGCGTTCCCGTCCCGGCGTTCCCGTGTTTGGCTTGGCTTCCGTCCTGCTGACCCGGAGAGGTTGAAGCGCCCGCTATTGCGCCGTATAGCCGCCGTCGATCAGCAAATCCGCGCCGGTCATGAACGAGGCTTCGTCGCTGGCCAGGAAGACGGCGCCGGCGGCGATTTCATCCGGCGTTCCCAACCGGTTCATCAGGGTGTTGTTGGCGGCCCGGGCGGCCTCGCGGTCATCGAAATTGGCGACGAAGCGATCGGTTTCGACCGGCCCCGGCGACAGCGTGTTGACCCTGATGTTCTGGTCCGCGTGATCGACGGCCATGGCCCGGGCCATGCTGATCAGCGCGCCTTTTGCGGCCACGTACCAGGGGCGCCCGGGTTTGGCGGCGCGCGCCAGTTGCGAGGCGATATGGATGATCGAGCCGCCGCCACCGGACACTATCACCGGGATTGCGTGTTTGGACATCAGAAAGGCGCTGGTGAGGTTGACATCCATGGCGCGCTGCCAGTCCTCCAGCGTGATGCCGGTGAGCGGGCCCAGGGCCAAGTCGAAGACGGCGTTGTTGACCAGCACCGAAAGCCCGCCGAACTCGGAATTAGCAAGGGCCACCGCATCAATGGCCGTCTGTTCCAGGGCGATATCGGCGGCCAGCGCCACGGCCCGCCCGCCGGTGCCCTCGATATCCGAAACCGTGCGGCTTAAGCGTTCCGGGTTGATGTCGTTCACCACCACGGACGCGCCTTCGCCGGCGAAGGCCCTGGCGATGGCGCCGCCGATGCCGCCACCGGCGCCGGTGACGATGGCAACCTTGCCTCGCAGTCTGTCCACTCGGTCCTCCCACCGTTCATTTGTCCCCAGTGAGCCTTATCAAACAGTGGCCGCCGGTCAAACGAAATCGTGAACGCCGCTATGTCCCCACCGGGCATCCGCCGTTTGCCGACGGGCCCCGTTGCCGGTAATATCCCCCGCGCAAAGGGAGGAGCCCGCCATGTCCGAGAACCCGGAACAGCCTGTCTACAACAACAAGCGCTTTAAGGTGCGCCACTATAATTTCGACCTGTTCGTCGGCCCCGCCGCCGGCCAGCCAATCAGGGATTTCACGCTCACCGACCTGGATACCGGAGAGGACGTGAAGCTGTCGGACTACCACGGCAAGTGGCTGGTGCTGGAAACCGGGTCATCGACGTGCTCCATGTACACCAAGAACATCGATGGCATGGCCGGGCTGAAGGCCGATTTCCCGGATGTGGAATTCGCCATGATCTATACCCGCGAGGCGCATCCGGGCGAACGCCTGGGCGCGCACCGGTTGATTGACGACAAATTGAAGGCGGCCAAGATGGTCACACCGCGCTACGGCGAACACCGCCGGGTGCTGGTCGATAACCTGGAGGGCGACTTCCATCGGGCCTATGGGGCGATGCCCAATATGCTCTATATCTTCCGTCCCGACGGCACCGTGCATTACCGCTGCAACTGGGCCGCCACCCATTACGCCCGCGCCGCCCTGGAAGACCGGGAAAACTACCACCACATGGAAAACGCCGATAAAATGGCCCTGCGGGCGTCGCGCAAACTGTGGCCGATGGTCCGCACCATGTGGACCGGCGGTATCCTGGCGCTATGGGATTTCCTGATGGGGGCGCCGCATGTGGTCGCCCGGCACACGGCGACCGACGATTTTTACGCCAAGCACGGGCGCTTCAAGCAACAAGAGGGCGAGGTCATGCCCGGCGCCGGGTCTGAGACGGAAGACCGGCAAAAGACCGAGGCCGCTTAAGCCGCCACGGCGCTATTGATTTATTTGCGCCTGCTCCGGGTTGTAGGCTTTTACCGGCAGGCCCGATTTGATCCATCCCGATCCTGCTTTGCTGCCGACCATGCCTTCGCTGACATCGATGATGCCTTTGAAGCCGTATTGCTTGAGCATTCTCTGCATCGCCGATGAGCGCACGCCTTCGGCGCAAATCAGCGCGATCGGCCGTTTGTCGCCGCCGGCTTTCTTAAGCTGGTCGACGAATTTATAGATGCTTTGATGCATGGTGATGGCATGGGCGTTGACGCCGACCCCGGTTTGGCGCCATTCCGACGGCAGCCGGATATCGACCAGCACGATGCTGCCTTCGGCGGCCCGCCGATAAGCCTCCTTCGCGCTGAGGGTACCGCCGCTGGTGCCGCCGCCGACCATGCGGCTCTCACCGGTACAAAACTCAGACGAAAACTTGCCAATCGCCTTTCGGGTCCGGGCCGCATCGCCCTTGAGTTCAAAACTATCGGCGTTTTTAGGTTCCCACACCGCCGCGCCTTTGTCGTCGTATCGGACCAGCACCTCAACGACGCCACGGCCTTTGATGCTGACCCGGTCGGTGACGGCCAGGTTCCGGGGCCGCGCCTTGCGCAGGTAGACCATCTTGGTCTGAACCTCGTCGAGCAGGCAGGTGGCGACTTCCGGGTCGAGTTCCGGCAACGGTTGCGGGTGAACCTTGATGATGCATTCTTCGGCGTCGAAAATTCGCACCGTGCGGCAGTTTTCCCGGCCGCCGAAGACATAACAGGCGGCGTTCCCGAACGGCCCGGCGGTGTCATCATGGGCGGCCGGGGCCGGGGCCGCGCCGAGGACGGTAACGGCCGCGATCAGGAACATCGCGGCACCTAACCGTCCCCACGGTGGCCTGATGCTGTCGGAATCCATATCCAACCTCTAAGGTTTCTTAGGCGAGGCGTCATTCTCGCACCGAATCGCCGGCCATGCAATTTCCGGCGGGATACGGGCGCTTTGTCTTGGTGGATTTTTTTAAAGGGTTCAGAGCCGGTCTATACAGACCGCCAATTGTTGAACGACACCTTCCTCATCGCCCAGGGGGACCGCCAAACGTTCATAACGGCCGCTTAGGGTATCCGTCTTCCACTCGCCTTTCCCAAGGTTGGGAACGCCATCTTCGGTACACCGCACATAACAATCGATCAGTAATTCCGGTGAATATAACCGTGTGATCTCATCGACAAACATTCCCGTATGATCGGCTGGCGATCGATTACGGCGGTAACCGACAATGGTTGTTCCGACGAACCGATATCGGTGGCGTAATCGGCCATCGTCGGTGCGCACCACATCAAGCACGATCAGACAAGAGGCGATCTTATAGATATCCATCAGCGAGAATTCGTCACATGCGGGCATTTTCCGGCTTCCCCGAAGGCCGTCCCAATGGCCTAGAAGCGCATGGCTCAATTTTCCCTCCATGCCGGAAAGGTCGGAGGTGTTCTCCATGGGATAAGCCCCAGGGGCGTTGGATTGGAGTAGGGACATTGTATTTTAAGGTTTACCTAACAGGGTTTCGCCGCAGTCACCTTTGCCAGGCAACGATGAAATCGACGCCGACAATATCCAACAAACACCGTCCTGACAATGCCCGCTTACCCCCCGAAAGTGGACATATAATGAAACCGGCACATCACATTGGCGAAACATTTGAATACTATCATGTTCGCGAATTTGGGCTAGGAAACGGCCCGGATTTGATACGTGCCTAATCAAACCAATAAAAAAAACGCCCCACACGATCCATCCGGTTAAAAAGGGAACGTTGGTTTGAATTGATGAATCTGCCTAGGGAAGGTCACTGATGTTGGATTCCACGGACGCGGCGGACATTACGGATACCCCCATCAACGTCGCCGTCATCGACGATAATCGGGCGGACTCCCGCTTTCTCGAGCGGCTCTTGACCGGCCTTTCCGGGTGGAAAATTGACGCCTCGGTTTACGACAGTCCGGATAATGCGCTTCCCCACCTCAAAGAGTCGCCGCCGGATGTTCTGTTCGTTGATTATCTGCTTGGACATGAAATGACCGGTATCGACGTCATGGAGCGCTTCCAGGCCGAAGGCATCAACTCGGCCTTTATCTTGATGACCGGTCACGGCAGTGAAAAAGTCGCCGCCGACGCGTTGCGGACCGGGGCCAAGGATTATTTGATCAAGGATACGCTGACCGCCGAGAACCTGGATCGCAGCCTTCGCTACGTCTGTGAACGCAAGAAGTCGGACGAAACCATCCAAGGGCTCGCCCTTAGCGATGCCCTGACCGGCCTTGCCAACCGCAATGCGTTTAACCGCCGCATGGATGACGCGCTCAAGGTCGCCAACCGGGAAGGCACCTCTGTCGCCCTGATGCTCATGGACCTGGACAAATTCAAGCCGATCAATGACACCTTCGGCCATCTCATCGGCGACGAGTTCCTGAAGCTGGTGGCCGGCGTTCTCAACGATACCACCCGCGAGATCGACACCGTGGCCCGCTTCGGCGGTGACGAATTCGCCATCATCTTGACCAGCCTCAAAGACACCGAACCGGTGGCCCATGTGGCGGAGCGAATCGTCCACTCGCTGTCGCAGCCGGTAACCATCGACGGCTGCCTGATCCAGGCGGGCGCCAGCGCCGGGATCAGCCTGTATCCGAAGGACACCACGGATGTCGAGGAGTTGTTCGATTACGCCGACAAGGCGCTTTATGCGGTCAAGGAGGCCGGACGAAACAATTTCCAATTCTTCGACGCGGGCATGAACGAAAAGGCCAACGCCGAGCGTGTTCTCGAAAACGATATCAAATTGGCCCTGGAGCAAAATGATTTCCTGCCTTATTTCCAGCCGCAACTCGACATTTCCAAAAACCAGGTCATCGGGGTCGAGGCGTTGGCGCGCTGGCAGCATCCGGAACGGGGTTTGTTGATGCCGGCCGAATTCATCGAGGCCGCCGAGACCAACGGCCTGATCATCGAATTATCCGAACAGTTGATACGCGAAACCTGCAGGCAGGGTAAGGCGTGGCAATCTGCCGGCATCGCGCCGTTCCGCATGTCGGTGAATATTTCACCGGCGCAGTTCAAGGACGAGAACTTCGTCGCCATGCTGGAGGCGTTCCTGACCGAGACCGGCTTCGATTCCCAGTGGCTAGAACTGGAGATCACCGAGAACCTGATGATGGAGGATGTCGATCGAGCGGTCGATTGGCTGCAGCGGCTCCGGGAAGTCGGGGTCAATCTGGCCGTCGGCAATTTCGGCACCGGACATTCCTCGCTTGCCAACCTGATGAAATTCCCCGTCCAAAAATTGAAAATCGGCCGCTTCTTCATCGATCAACTCGGCGATGAGAAAAGCGATGCCGCAATTACCGATGCCATGATCAAGCTCGGCCAATGCCTCGATCTCGAAGTCATCGCCGAAGGAGTGGAAAGCCAACATCAGGTCGATGCCCTTGCTGCCATGGACTGCCACAAGGTCCAGGGCTTCTTTTGCTGCAAGCCCATGCCGGCGGACGCGTTCCTGGCCTGGATGTCAGACCGGTAGTGACGGCGGCAGGGCTCTTCCAACGATTTTTCCCGCCGCCCCTATTTACGCCGTGTTTGGCGGCGGGCAGCAGACCTGATCATAGGCGTAGCGTTCCTTCAGGGTGCCGAAATGTTCGAACACGTCTAAGGTCACTTCATAGGCTTCGGGGGTGATCTCCACATGCGGCGTCCAGCACCCGAGTTGCTGGTATGTAGCGATGCAATCCGCCAGGACATCTTCGTCGATATCGGGGAAGTAGGTTTTTTCCGCTTTGGCGATTTCTACAGCCTACGTCTCGTTCATATAGATCCGGGTCTTTCGGTATGCCCGCATGAAGGCCTTGGCCATGTCAGTCCCGAGCCATTCCGGCGTTGCGCAGAGGCTTGAAAAACCGTTAGGACCGATTTGCTTGCCGACCTGGGCGACAACATGGCCGATGCCGTCCTTCTGCAACTGCTGGGGGAAGGGCCCTTGCTGCTGCACATATTGGCCCTGGCCGTCGCGGAAGGCCTTGTCGATATCGGCGGCGCCTCCGGGGCAAATCAAATTGATCTTGTCGAAGTCGATGCCCGCCTTGTGGCAGGCATACATGAACATGGCCCGAGGCTGACCGCCCTTGAAGCAAACCAAGTCGGCGCCTTCCAACTTGTCCCAGGCAAAGGCCGGGTCCGCATCCCGGCCGGTCAGGAAAAATCCGTCCATCTCGTTGATCTGTGCGAAGTGCTGGACCTTCGGCGTCTCACCCTTGCCCAAGGTCGCGAATCCCTGGCTCAGCGCCGACTGCGCCACATCGGCCGAGCCGTCCAACAGCGCCTCGATGGCCGACTTCCCTGGGGGTGAGACCGACCATTCCGGTTCCAATCCCTGTTCTTCAAGGAAGCCGCCCGACATGGTCGAGATGAGCGGTGAATAGAAAGCCGAAAAAAGGGTGAACTGAATGTTGATGGTGGTCACGTCTCTCTCCCTTACTGGTCCGATTGCCTGATGTTCACGCTATCATGAACTTTTCAGGCCTGTATCTAAAGAAGTGGTTTCCCGCCGGTGATGCAATTTATACTTCATGGCGGATGGCAAAAAAGTCCAATATTGGCTGAAGACCCCAACCAAACAGGAGGAAGCCGTGTCCGACACCTTGTTCTTCAATCTCAACGATCTGGGCCAGGGAATCCATCGGGTTCTTTGCGAGGGTATGGAGACACGTATCTTCGCAGGCGATCAGGCGATGCTGTCGGTCGTCCGCGCCGAGCCCCATTCGGTCGGAAGTGTTCACAACCACCCGGAGGAACAATGGGGCGTCCTTATTGAAGGCAGCGGCGTTCGCATCCAGGACGGTGTAGAACATCCGGTCAAGGCCGGGGACTTCTGGTGCACCCCCGGTGGAGTCGAGCACGGCTTAACGGCGGGCCCTAACGGTGCCGTTGTGATCGATATCTTCGCGCCGCCGCGGGGTGACTACCGGGCCGCGGGGGCTGGTTTCGGCGCAGACGCGGAAGACACCTGAGCCGATACCGCCCAGACACGGCCCTTGCTGCGTGGACGTGAAGTAACCAACAACAGTTTTACAGAATGTTGGCGCTTGCACCGTAATTTGCGGAAATAATGGATGTCCGCTTTACCCCCGCTATTTCGACGCCCCACCCCTTGACAACGCCCTTCCGCGGGCTTACGTTCATTGTTTGTTCCGAGCCCTTATCGCCTTGCAATTGGGCCCGTCGTTCCAGTCCATCGGGCCGCCGTAAGGCTCGGGGCAAAATGGCGAAATGCGACAAAATGTAGACATATGTTGACGTTAGTAGACGTTTGCTGACATTTTTTTTGAGATTTGCCATAATACCGGCCCCTTTACTTATCCACCGGCCTGTGGACAGGTTTGTGGATAAGTCCCAGGCCATGGCTGTGAATTACGGGCATAAGCCGTTCTCCGCCATGTTATAGAAGGCGCTGATAAGGTGACCTTTTCGGGATAAGTCGGGGGCAACGTAACAGGAACTATTTGCTAGGACCGGGGCCGTTTCCGGGTCAAAATCGGGCCACATCAGCGCCCGCGTTAAAACAGTTTTTTGGAAGTCAAGATGCCGAAGCCCGCCCAAATATCCCGCCAAATCTGGGACATGAAATACCGCCTCAAGAGGCCCGACGGCCACGCGATCGATAAAACCATGGCCGACAGCTTCCGGCGCGTCGCCCGTACCTTGGCCGCGCCCGAAAACGACAAGGCGCTTTGGCAACAGCGTTTCACCGAGGTCATGGAGGATTTCAATTTTCTGCCGGCCGGCCGTATTCTCGCCGGCGCCGGGTCGGACCGACGGGTGACGCTGTTCAACTGTTTCGTCATGGGCGATATCCCCGACGACATGACCGGCATTTTCGAACACCTGAAAGAAGCCGCCCTGACCATGCAGCAGGGCGGCGGCATCGGCTACGATTTTTCGACGCTCAGGCCCAAGGGCGCGCCGGTGCACCGCGTCGGCGCCGATGCGTCCGGGCCGTTGAGCTTCATGGATGTCTGGGACGCCATGTGCCGCACCATCATGAGCGCCGGGACGAGGCGTGGCGCCATGATGGGGGTGATGCGGTGCGACCACCCGGATATCGAGGCCTTTATCGAGGCCAAGCGCGAACCGGGGCGGCTCAGGATGTTCAATCTGTCGGTGCTGGTCACCGACGCTTTCATGCAGGCGGTCACCGAAGACGCCGCCTGGGAGCTGAAATTCGAAGGGGTTGCCTACAAAAGCCTGCCGGCCAGGGATTTGTGGGACGCCATCATGCGCGCCACCTATACCTATGCGGAACCGGGCGTGATCTTCATCGATCGAATCAATGCCAAGAACAACCTGCACTATTGCGAAACCATCCACGCCACCAACCCCTGCGGCGAACAACCGCTGCCGCCCTATGGCGCCTGCCTGTTGGGGTCGGTCAATCTAGCCAAGCTGGTCGAAAACCCGTTCGCCGACGACGCCCGTCTCGACGTCGCCAAGCTGGAAACGCTGGTCGTTTCCGCGGTGCGAATGATGGACAACGCCATCGACGTTTCCAACTTCCCGTTGCCGGAACAACAGAGCGAGGCCCAGGCCAAGCGCCGCATCGGCCTCGGCGTTACCGGGCTCGCCGATGCCCTGATCATGGCCGGTGCGCGCTATGGCGGCGGGGCGGCGGTTCAGTTGACGGAAAACTGGATGCACACGATCCAGCGCGCGGCGTATATGGCGTCGGTGGACCTGGCCCGTGAAAAAGGCGCGTTTCCGTTGTTCGACAAGGAGCAGTACCTTCGCAGTGAGACCATCGCCGGGCTTGATCTCGACGTCCGCGATGCCATCGCCGAACACGGCATCCGCAATGCATTGTTGACCTCGATCGCGCCGACGGGGACGATCTCGCTGCTCGCCGATAACGTGTCGTCAGGGCTGGAACCGGTATTCAGCTTCAAATATTCCCGCCACGTGTTGATGCCCGACGGCACCCGGCGTGAAGAAACCGTCACCGATTACGCCTATCGCCTCTACCGTTCCATGTTCGGCGACGACGCCACCCTGACCGAGGCCTTCGTCGATGCGCAAGGGTTATCACCCAACGATCATCTGGTCATGCAGGCGGCGGTGCAGAAGTATATCGACAGCTCGATTTCAAAAACCATCAATTGCCCGGAAGGCATCCCGTTTGAGGCGTTTAAGGATATTTATGCGCAGGCCTTTGATCTCGGCTGCAAGGGTTGCACCACCTACCGGCCCAACGACATCACCGGCGCCGTGTTGGAGGTCAAGGGCGACGACCAGGACGAACCCGAACTACCGTTGGAAAGCCCGGTGATCACGGAAACACCGAAGGACCTGGGCGATGCCGGCCCGGTAACGCGGCTGTTCCAGCCGCTGGACCGGCCCGAAAACCTGGAAGGGCAGACCTATAAGGTGCGCTGGCCGGAAAGCGACCACGCCATTTACATCACCCTCAACGACATCCTCGACGACCAGGGCCGGATCAGGCCATTTGAGATTTTCATCAACTCCAAGAACACCGAACACTATGCCTGGACGGTGGCGTTGACGCGGATGATCTCGGCGGTGTTCCGGCGCGGCGGTGACGTCTCGTTCGTGGTCGAGGAACTGAAAGCCGTGTTCGATCCGCGTGGCGGCCAATGGATGGGCGGGCGCTACGTGCCGTCGCTGTTGGCGGCCATCGGCGGCGTCATCGAACAACACATGATTGCCACCGGGTTCCTGTCCGGTGCCGGCGAGCTGGCCGCCGTCGATGAGGCCAAGCAACTCAATATTGCCGCCCTCGGTGGTGGCGGTGGTGGCGGGTCCGACACGGATGGGCCGGGGGCGAACCTCGACGCCATTCCGTTCCGCCAGTGCCCGAAATGCGGCCAAGCCAGCCTGGTCCGCGAAGAAGGCTGCGACAACTGCAAATCCTGCGGCTATTCGAAGTGTAGTTAATTTGAAGAATCCTGTTGGATGGAAGAGGAAAGTTTAATGACTGAAAAAGACGATCTTAAAGATTGGGTTTTCTCAGCAATTCAAGCCCATGGTGGTGAAGCTACATTAGTAGAGGTGGCAAAACATATTTGGGAGAATCACGAAGAAGAGTTAAGGGCTTCGGGCGATCTATTCTATACGTGGCAGTACGATATGCGCTGGGCAGCGCAATATTTGAGAGACACAGGAAAATTGCGACCTGCAAATGTTTGCCAACGTGGTAGTTGGGAACTTGCCCGCGCCGCTTAAGGTTCACCAGACGCCTCCTCGGCCAGCCGGACGAGGCGGTGAAGCGGTGCGTCGGCGATGCCGAGTTCGTCCAGGTGCCTCAGCGTGCTTTGCAGGTAATCCAGGCAATGGCCGCGCTTGCCGCGGCCTTGCAGGATGAACTTGACGGCGTCGTTGTCGGTGAGGGGGCCGGTGTATTGTTTGTGGCGGCGGTCGGCGACGAAGGCATAGGCGGTGACTTTTTCGGAGGGCAGCCGCACCGGCAGCCATTTCGGCAGGTAGACGCGGTTCATCATTTCGCGATCGTGCAGGTAGTTGAGAACGCTTTCGGCATTTTCGCGGGCCACCTTCAGGGCCATGCCCCGGCATGAACCGCCCCGGTCCAGCCCAAACACCAGGCCCGGGACTTCAGGGGTTCCCCGGTGTTGGTAGGAATAGAGGCAAAGGGCGCGGTGGTAGCCCCTCAGCAACGCCGGTTGGGTGTCCGTGTGCGGGAAGTCGGGCTGCCACATCAAGGACCCGTAGCCGAAAATCCAGATTTCACCTTTGGGAATATCCAAGGGCGTGCCTCGTTAATGAAAGAAAGAACCGAGCTTTTGAAAACTAAACCACATAATCGCGAAGCGGCCAATGTCCCTTCTTCCGGCCCTTCAACCCCGGGCCGGAACGGATTATAAAGACCAATGTCGAGGCAACAAAAACGCGGCCTGATGACAATCGCCGCTATCGGCGCGGTCGCCATCGTCTATGGCATTTTTTGGAATTATCTGGCCGGGCAATACCGGGCCGGCATCGAACAATGGGCGGAACTACGCCGCGCCGAAGGGGTTGAGGTCGGATTTTCGTCGCTGCGCATCGTCGGCTTCCCGTTGAAGCTGGAGGCGTTGTTGTCCGACCCGGCCCTATCGGGTGCAGACGGCAGCCGGACCTGGACCTGGCGTGGCCCCTTGATGTTGTTGCAGGCGAGGCCGTGGTCGCCGGACCGGGCCCAGGTGCGGGCCCCCGGACGCCACCGGATTACGGTCACGGGGGGGACTAAGCCGCTGGACCTTGCCGTTGACGCCGGCACCTTGAACGTGGCGCTGCGGTTACGGAACGGCCGCCCCGACCATGCCACGGTTTTGGCGCGAAACATAAAGGTTAACGATGCGGCAAAAGGCCGGATCGCCAGTCTGGTCCGGGTCGAAATTGTTGCCGACCAGTCGGGCCGCCTTAACGTCCAGGCCAATACGATCAATTATCCTATTGCTCCGGTGCCGGGTCTCGGGCTGAAGACGGCGCGGCTGGGCTTCAAGGCACGGGTGTCGGGGGGGCTGCCGTTGAAACATGACGCCGAAACCATGGCCCAGTGGCGCGACGGTGGCGGCACCCTGGAGGTCAGCCAAATGGTCATCAACCACGGGCCCCTGGGGTTGGACGGTGACGGTACCGGCGCCCTTGACGGCGCTCTGCAGCCGATCGGCGCGTTTTCCCTTCGCGTTCGGGGCGGCAAGCAAGCCGTGGACCGGCTTGAGGGCGCCGGGTTGATCAAGCCGCGGGCGGCGGCGCTGACGAAAGCCGTGCTTGATACTTTAGCAAAATCACAGGGTTCCGGGGACGGGACAGAGTTCAAGGTGCCCCTCAGTATTCAGGACGGCAAGGTATTCATCGGCCCGCTGGCGGTGGCCAGGGTGCCGGTGGTCCACTGGCCGTCCGGGGGATGATACGGCGGTTTCGGTTTTTGCCCCAGGTTTTGCTAAGGTAGGAGCCATGAAGTTGCTTCTGACCCTCGGTGCGGCCCGTGGTCTGGTGGCAGGCCTTTTGGTGGCATTGGTCTTGGCGGCGTTTCCCGGCCGTGCCCAGGATCAAGCGCCTGAGTCTTCCTTGAAGGGGCCTTTTCTTGCCGGCTGGCTTCTGGTGGCGGCGCCGAAGATGGATAACCCCCGGTTTGCCAAGACCGTTATTTATATGGTTAGGCACACCACGTCCGGCGCCTTCGGCCTGATTATCAACAGGGCCTACGGCACCGGCTCCATGAAGGAGTTTCTCAAGGGGTTCGATATTGACGCCAGTGCCGTCGAAGGCGACATCCGCCTCCATTACGGCGGCCCGGTGTCGCCTGGCGAGGGGTTCGTTCTCCATACCACTGATTACGATAGCCCCGACACCCATACCGTAAACGATCAAATCGCCATGACCGCGGAAAAAAGCGTGTTTGAGGCGATTGCCGAGGGAAATGGCCCGCGCCGCCGCCTGTTCGCATTCGGCTACGCCGGTTGGGGCGCGGGGCAGTTGGAAGGTGAAATCAAGAGGGGTGATTGGTTCAGCGCACCGGCCGACGAAAAACTGATCTTTGATGAGGACCTAAAGACAAAATGGTCCCGTGCGTCTGACAAGGTCAGGGTTAAGCTGTAGGTATTTTTTTAACCGCAAATGCGTCGTCGCAAATGAGTCCATTTGCTCGGGATTTGCTTTAGTCCTGCTTGGCGTCGATGACGCCGCGGCGGATGGCCCGGGTGCGGGTGAAGGTTTCCTCTAAAATATCAGCCTCGCCGCGCCGGATAGCGCGCTGGACCGCTGTCAGATCCTCGGTAAAACGGCCGAGGATGTCGAGGATCGCATCCTTGTTGGCCAGGCAGACGTCGCGCCACATCACCGGGTCGGATGCCGCTAGCCGCGTGAAATCTCTAAATCCGCCGGCGGAAAATTTAACCACTTCACCTTGCAGGTGGTCCTCCAGGCCGGTTGCCGTATCGACGATGGTATAGGCGACCAATTGCGGAAGGTGCGACGTAATGGCCAGCACCTGATCGTGATGGCTTGCCTCCATGATCTCGACGGAGCTGCCGGCCTGCCGCCACAATTCGGCCACCGCTTCGGTGGCGGCAAAGTCGGTATCCGCCTCAGGCGTCAGGATCGCCCAGCGGCCCTCGAACAGTTCTGCGAAGCCTGCCTCAGGACCGGAATGTTCGGTGCCGGCAACCGGATGGCCGGGGACGAAGTGGACGCCTTCGGGCAGGTGTGGGCGGACATCGTCAATGACGGCCTGTTTGCAGCTTCCGACATCGGTGACGATGGCGCCGGATTTAAGCGCCGGGCCTATCATTTCGGCGATGGCGGCGTTGGCACTGACCGGCACGCAAAGGATGACCAGATCGGCATCCTTGACGGCTTCGGCGGCATCAAGGCTGACACTGTCGGCCAGATCCAGTTCCTGGATTATGTCCAAGGTTTCCCGGGTTCGGGCGGAAACGGCTATATGACCGGTCAATCCGTCACGCCGAAACAGGCGCGCCAGGGAGGAGCCGATCAGGCCGGCGCCGATCAAGGCGATGCGTGGGAACAGGATATTGTTGTCGGGGCCGCTCATGGTGTCAGACTACTCCAGAAACTCTTTCAAGGCGTCAACAACGGCGCGCATTTCTTCTTCTCGCCCGATGGTAATGCGCAGGCAGTCGTCCAGCCCATAGGACTTCATGGCCCGGACGATGACGCCGCGGTCATTTAGGAAGCGATCGGCAGCTTCGGCGGCATTATCATTGCGACCGGGGTTGCCCGGAAACCGGGCCAACACGAAATTTCCGGCGCTGGCAGGCACATCCAGTCCGAGGCCGAGAAGCTGTTCGCGGGTCCAGGCCAACCATTGGTCATTATGGTCCCGCGACTTATCGGTGAACGCCACATCCTCAAGCGCCGCCAGACCCGCCGCCATGGCCGGGGCGCTGACGTTGAACGGACCGCGAATGCGGTTGAGAACGCCGGCGATTTCGGCCGGACAATAGGCCCAGCCGAGCCGGGCGCCACCGAGACCGTATATTTTCGAAAACGTGCGCGTCATCACGACGTTGGCGGCGGCATCGACAAGATCGATTCCGGGGCTGTAATCGTCGCGGGTGGCGTATTCCGCGTAAGCCGCGTCAATCACAAGGATCACGTCTTCCTTGAGTTCCCGGCGCAGCCGCCTCATCTCGTCGCCGGAAAGATAGGTTCCCGTCGGATTATTGGGGTTGGCCAGGAACACAAGGCGCGTGTTGTCATTGACCCGTTGCAATAACGAATCCACATTCGCCGTCAGGTCAACTTCCGGCGCTGAAACCGGCGTCGCGCCGACGACCTGGGCGGCGATGGGGTACATCAGAAACCCGTGTTCGCTGTAAAGCACCTCGTCGCCCGGTCCGGCGTAGGCCTGGCAAAGCAGGCTGATCAATTCATCGGAACCGGCGCCGCAGACGATCTTCGACGCATCCAGGCCGTGACGCGCCCCGAGGGCTTCGCGCAACGCGCCGGCGCCGCCATCCGGGTAGCGGTGCAGGTTCCCTGCGGCTTGGCGGTAGGCTTCCTGGGCCTTGGGGCTGGGCCCAAAGGCGCCTTCGTTGCTGGACAGCTTGATGACCTGATCGCGCCCGTCGAGTTCGGATTCGCCGCCCACGTAATCATCAATGGCCAGGATTCCGGGCTTAGGGGTCGGATCGCTCATGATCCTTCCTCCTGGGCGGAATCGGAAAGGGTGTCGGTTTCCAAATCGGCCTTGCTTAGCGGCATTGCATAACCGCCCAAGTGTACGATCCGATTAATGCGCGGACCCAATTCATCCTTCAGGTGCCTAATACCGGGGCCTTCGCTGTCGAGGAAATCGTCAACCTCAACGAGATAGATCCAAGCGGCGGGACGGTTGGGGTCATGCCAAAGCTGATTGAAGACGACGGACACGCCGGCTTGGGACAGCGCTTTGTCGATGGTCCCAAAGCCGATGTCTTCTTCGGCCTCAATGCCCAGGAACGAATGATCACGGCCTGTTTTTTCCTGGCCGACGCTACATATCACCAGCGCTTCAGGGCCAACTTTCAGAACGCCGTCGGCGGGAATAAACGGAAGCCGGGCGATGATACGGGGCATATCCGGCGCCGCGGAAACCATGAGCGGCCACCAGCGTTCTTCATCATCGGGCCGCGGCAAGGGCAGAATTCCCACCGTCGCATCCTGATTGCGCACCGCTTCGACGACGCTACGGGTCGAAACGTGCCGGGTCATCGGCGTGAACGAACCGTATTGGTCCCGGGCCAGATCCCAGTATCCGGATTCATCACCGGAGGCTGAAACGGCGACGGAAAACGGGCCTTCGAAACGCAGCGTAGCGACGATTAACTCGCGCCACATCCGTCCTAATTCCCTTTTCGGGAAATTGCCCGAATGACGGTCCATCAGGCGATACAGGATTTCGGCCTCCCGGGCGGGCCGGATCTTGATGTTATCGCCGCTTTTGGCGTTGCGAACCTTTTCGACCACGCGGTTTCGCTCCATGATCAGGTCATGGATGGAATCATCGATGCCGTCGATCTCCCGGCGCAACGCCTGGAGCTTATCTTTATCGCTTGCCATGGCGCACGCCTGCCAATTTCCAAGATTAAGGTTATTTCCCGCTTCATAGACTCACGAATGATTGACGAAAGCACGGGAAAGCGGGCCTAGTGATAATGGCATGATACGGTAAAATCAAAGAAAACATTGACACTTCGCGGACTGACTCCTAGCTATGAGGCCGTTTTCAGGGCCCTGGAAAATGCCGTAGCGATTGCGCAGTTGAAGTGAAAATAGTCATGACCACTGGAAAAAGTCATAGCCAAGACCGATCCGACGGCGCAGCGGAGTCTCAAGTCCTGCCCGGCCATCACGTGCGACTTGGTGTTGATCGACCGCTGGCGTTGGACTGCGGCATGGAAATTTCCGATTTCCCTGTTTCTTATCAGGCCTATGGGGAACTGAACGCGGACAAATCCAACGCCATTTTGGTCTGCCACGCCTTGACCGGCGACCAGTTCGTGGCCGAGCCTCACCCGCTGACCGGCAAGGAGGGCTGGTGGGAAATTATGGTGGGGCCGGGCAAGGCCATCGACACCGGGCGGTATTTCGTGATTTGCGTCAATATCCTCGGTGGCTGCATGGGAACCATCGGCCCAAAAGAGATTAATCCCGAAACGGGAACCCCCTGGGGTCTCGATTTTCCGGTGATCACGATTGCCGATATGGTTCGCTGCCAGGCGTTGGTGATTGATCATTTGGGGATCGAGAAACTTTTTTCGGTGATCGGCGGCTCCATGGGCGGCATGCAGGTGCTGGAGTGGGCCTCTATGTATCCGGACCGCTTGTGGACGGCGATCCCTATCGCTTCGGCGGCGCTGCATACGGCCCAGAATATCGCCTTTCACGAGGTCGGCCGCCAAGCCATCATGGCCGATCCCGATTGGTGCGGCGGCGATTACCTGAACCAGGGCAAAAAGCCCGTCAAGGGGCTGGCCGTGGCGCGCATGGCCGCCCACATCACCTACCTGTCGGATCAGGCGCTGCATCGTAAGTTCGGACGCCGTCTGCAGGAACGGGAAACCTTTGCCTATGGGTTTGATGCCGATTTTCAGGTCGAAAGCTATCTTCGCCACCAGGGCATTACCTTCGTCGACCGGTTCGATGCCAATTCGTACCTCTATATCACCCGGGCGATGGATTATTTCGACCTGGCGGCGAAACACGGCGGCGAACTGGCCAATGCCTTCAAGGGCTCGAAGGTCCGTTTTTGTGTGATTTCGTTTACCGGCGATTGGCTGTATACGACCGAGGGAAACCGGCGCATCGTTCACGCCTTGAATTCGGTTGCCGCCAACGTCAGTTTTGCGGAAATCGAATCCGACCAGGGTCACGATGCCTTTTTGCTGGACGAGCCTGATTTTGAAAGGGTGCTGAAGGGGTTTCTGGACGGCGCCGACGAAATCCGGGCCGTTGAGACCGGGAAGGAATAATGGTCCCCGATCGCAAGGCCATTCGCGTTGATCTGCAATTGATCTCCGACATGATCGAACCTCATTCAAGGGTGCTTGATGTCGGCTGCGGCGACGGCACGCTATTGGATTACCTAGTGCATTTCCGCCATGTCGACGGCCGCGGCATCGAACTCAGCACCGAGGGCGTCAAGACCTCGATCAGCGCGGGCTTGTCCGTCATTCAGGGTGATGCCGACACCGACCTCAAGGATTATCCGGATGATGTCTTCGATTACGTGGTGTTGAGCCAAACCTTGCAGGCGATGGTCCAACCCAGGGTGGTGCTTGAGAATATGCTTCGAATTTCTAAGCATGCAATCGTGTCCTTTCCGAATTTTGCCCACTGGCGGGCCCGCCTGTCGTTGGGGGTGCTGGGAATGATGCCGGTCAGCAAAACGCTGCCCCATGAATGGTATGAGACGCCGAACATTCACCTTTGCACGATCCGCGATTTTGTCGCCCTTTGCCGCGACCTGGATATCGTCATCGAATCACAAAAAATTCTCGATTCCGATGGCCGTATCCGCAGCGTCAGCTCGACGCTGTTCTCCGCCAATTTATTCGGCGAACAGGCGGTGTTTCTGCTCCGCAAGAAAAACGGTTAGCTTATTTAATCGCAAATTCGTCGTCGCAATTGGGTCCATTTGCTCGGGATTTGCTCGGGATTTGCTCTAGACCCTTGGCGTGCGTTCAGGCACCGGTAGGTATCGCCGCCGGCGGCTGCCTGCCGGCGTGGCCTCGGCGGCGTATATCTGTTTCACGGCCTCGGTCATGACGACGCCCGAAAAAGTGGTAAAGATGCGCCGGCCGACCTGTTCCCACGCCGGCGCCGAAGACAGCACCATCCGGGAATGGACCGGCGGAACGAAAAGGGCCGGATGGGATTCAATCGGCGTGAACAGGTTGTCCCGCAAGACTCTGGACAACTGCCCCGGCGTGTAGGGAAGCCCGTGGCCGAAGGGCGTACGCTCAAGTCTGGCCCAGATGCCGCGCCGGTTGGGCACCACCACCAAAAGCCGGCCGCTGCCTGAAAGCACCCGCCAGATTTCGCGCATCAGGGGGCGCACCTGTTCGGCACATTCCAGGGCGTGGATCAACACAACACGGTCCATGCTGAGGTCGGGAAAAGGCAATTCCAGTTCGTCAATCAGCGTCGTCAAACCGGCCTCGTCCGGTGGCCAATGCAGCACCCCTTGGCCCGCCGGCATTGCCGCTAATACCCGTTCCGCTTCTTCGCGAAAACCATTCAGATAAGGCGCCGCATAACCAAGGCCTAGAACACTTTGGCCGCTAACATCGGGCCACAGTTCGCGCAGCCTGCGGCGGATCATCCGCCGGGCGACCTGGCCCAAGGTGGATAAATAAAAATCCCGGAGATCTACAACATCGGTCCACATATCAAGACAACCATAATACAGAAAACCGATGGTTGGCAGCGTTCGAGGATGTTAATCTGGGCCTTGGCTAAAGATTTTTAGAGGAACCACCCATGAAGCTTCGTTACTCACTGGCCTCACCCTATGCCCGAAAAGTGACCGTCACGGCCATTGAAACCGGCCTTGAGGACCAGCTTGAAAAAATCCTGTCAAAACCCTTTGACGCAAATACCAAGATCGGTGATGTAAATCCGTTGGGTAAAATTCCGGCGCTGATCCTGGATGACGGCCAAGTGTTGTACGATTCCCCGGTGATTTGCGAATACCTGGACAGCCTTCACGACGGCGACAAACTGTTCCCGGCTTCCGGTGATGCCCGTTGGCGGGCGCTTAAATTACAGGCGCTGGGCGACGGCATGACCGATGCCGGGGTGGCATGCCGTATGGAAGGTCTTCGTCCCGAGGAATTTCAGTATGACAAGTGGGTGCGGCGCCAAACCGCCGTCATTTTCCGCTCCATGGATGCGTTGGAAAACGGCATGGACGCGCTTGAAGGCCCGTTGAGCATCGGCCATGTGGCGATTGCGTGTTCCATCGGCTGGCTTGAGTTTCGCCTTTCCGATCTTAACTGGCGCGGCGAGCGCCCCGGGCTGGCGGCTTGGTTTGAGGATTTCTCCGACCGCCCGTCGATGATCCAAACGGCGCCGAGCGACGGTTGACACCAAGCCCTCTACCGGCAACACCGGCGCCGGTTTCAAAACAAAAGGTAGGCATTGGTGGGCATTGGTGTGCATTGGGTAGTCATTCGGTGGACATTGGGTAGTCATTCGGTGGACATCGGGTGGACATCGGCTAGTCATGGGGTGGGCATTTGCAGGGGTTTTAAGCCGTTTTCTGCCTATTATGCCGCTTGTCCGGGATCGTGGCGAACGCAACCCCCGCCAATACGCACCTAGCGGGCGGGCGTAATTTTTGTTTCCTATTCACCATGTCAAAGAGCAAGGCAACATTACATCCGCGCGCCAAAGGCGAGACAGAACAAAAAAAGAACAATCAAGAGATAGGTCTGCCCCATCCGCTTGTCAAGGGGACGTTGATTGCCACCGCAGGTCATGTCCGCTTTCGGGGGCAAAGCGGACGTAATTCAGGGTGTGGCAAAGAGTCCGCTAATAGCCACAAGCGGACATCGGATAACCCAAACACCCTACAACCCACCGCAGCCTTCGTGTCAGCCCTTCGTCCATGAAGACGATGAGCAGAAAGTGGTTCGATGCTGCTTTTCTGCGGTTTTCGATACGCAAAAAAAAGGGCCGGCGTTGATGGCCGGGCCTGAAAGGGGATATTATTAGCAAGAGAGCGTAAGAATTATTACGCTCACAACAGGTAGTTTACCCGTTTCCCGGCTCCTTTACTACAGCACCTGAAAACTTAATGTCCGCTAATAGCTGCCACCTCAACCGGTCGATGCAACACATGCGTTAAATCTTTCCGCCGGCGTTTCAAACTCCAGCGTCTTACGTGGCCGTTCGTTGAGCTGACGCGCCACTTTATTCAGGTGCGCCTGTGAGTATACCGACAAGTCCGTTCCCTTGGGGAAGTACTGCCTCAGCAGCCCATTGGTGTTCTCATTGGATCCTCGTTGCCACGGACTTTGCGGATCGCAGAAGTAGACGTCAATGTCGGTCGCCAACGTAAACCGTCGATGATCCGCGAGTTCCTTGCCCCGGTCCCAGGTCAGGGATTTGTACAGTTCAATTGGTAGCTTCCTGGCTTGCTTGATGAGTGCGGAAACGACCGTCCGGGTTTCCTTATTGGCCACCTTCGCCAACATCACGTAACGCGTATGACGTTCGACCAGGGTCGCAATGTGGCTGTTCTTCGATCCTGCCAGGAGATCGCCTTCCCAATGACCCGGCACCGCCCGGTCCTCAACAGACGCCGGCCGCTCGCTGATCGAGACGATATCCGTGATTTGCCCGCGTCCGTCGCCCTTCCGGCCCGCCTGTTTGGAGCGGCGGATCGTGCGCTTTGAGCGAAGATGCTGAACAAGCTCTTTCTTAAGCACACCGCGGGCTTGAACGAATAAGCTTCTATAGATCGTCTCGTGTGACACCTGATAAGACTCTTCTTCCGGATACGCTCTCTTGAGCCAACCGGCAATCTGCTCCGGGGACCAGTGCAACCGCAGCTTCCTCGCCACCGCGCGACGTAACGGTGGGTATTTTGCCAGCTTACATCGCTTCGGACGATGGGCTCGGGCCCAGGCCTGCTCATTAGCCACCGCAGCTCGATACTGATCATAACCGCCGTTGCGGCGAACTTCACGGCTTACCGTCGAGGGCGAGCGGCCCAGCAACCTGGCCAGCGAGCGGATCGATCGTTCCGCCGCAATGCCTCTCGATATCTCCTCGCGTTCCGAAAGGCTCAGCGCCAGCCGGGACCGCCGCCGTGGCGCCGGACGGATGCCGCCATGCGGCGCCAGTTGAAAATAAATAGACGATGACGGCTTGCCAAATGCCCGCCCGATCGCTTTCAGCGACTCGCCCCGCTGCCAGCGGCCCCACAACTCCGTCTTCTCTTCAGTACTGAACCCTCGACGATATCTTTGCTTCATCTGCAGACACTCCATCTTTGCGTTTAAGATAAAGTGTTGCGTCGATCAGTTGAGACCACCGCCATAAGCGGACATTGTAACGGCCAAAGCCATATTCAACAGCGGGATTTAACCAGCTTTATCACCCCATTTATTGGGGTCGTGATATTCAGCCGATGTAAAACATTCTTCGCTGCTAATATCTGTTCATTCAATTCCAGTAAGTGGGCTTGTCCCTTGCTGAGTTTCTCAGAAATCTGATTGATGAAATTCCCATCGAGTGCAATCGCATTATCTATGTTACCAGGATGATAACCGCGATTCCTAAAGCCAAGATTAGGGACCAGGTCAGGCGACCGAGTGTGTTTATTTCCTTCAATAATAAGCCACCAATAAGGACCGAAATCGGGATCGAAGCCTGACGCGCCGCACTAAGGGCAGCGACGTTTCCACCCAACTGGAAGGCGGAGAGCATCAGGATATAGCTGACGTAAGCGGAAATGCCCGAGATGAGAAAACTCACGGGCGAATGCCACCAACCGGCGAAGAGATGCTCGGTTGTAGTACGATTCTTGGGTTTGTAGATGGTAAAGACAACGGCGGAAGGAACTATTGCGACTAAACTCACCCAAAAAAACTGAACCATCGGTTCAACTACTTGCACGGCCCTAGCGTCAACGATTGTAATGAGACCATGAACCACCATTGCTAATACAGCCACAAACAGCGTCTTTGGCTGAGCAAAGAGACCGGAATGTCGCCTGTATTGGAGAAAAAATGCACCAATGAAAACCATTACGATGCCAAGCAGCAGGGGCCAAGTGTAACGCTGCTCGAGAAACAGATAACTAAACACGACGATGAAAAGAGGCGAAGCGCGGGTAATGGGGTAATAGGATGAAAGATCCCCTTCGCGAAGGGTCATTACGACGAACGAAAAATAAATTACAAAGCCGAGCCCCGATGCTAGCGCCAAAGGCCATACAGCCCGAATGCTCATCAAATCGGTTCCTAAAATGGCGGCATGCGAGGCCGATAAGGCAATCATTGCTGCCATTACCGCTAGGCACATTCCTTCTGGATAGGCGCTTCCCTTGATGAAAAAATCACGCCACGGGTGAAGGGCCGCCGAAACGAGGACAAGGCTAGCAATGGTAAGATCCATGTTTCCAGTTTCCTACCTTAAAGATGCCTAAAAAAGATTGAAGGCATTACGCCAAGGATTACCAGCGCATGTTAATGTTTTTGATCCGGGTGTAGGTCAAAAGCTCGTCGAAGCATTCTTCCTGCCCTATGCCACTTTGCTTCCAACCTCCATATGGGGCGCCAAGGTACCGGCCGGTCGAA
>MPMB02127486.1_pt1 | contig 59251 bp, 40 predicted proteins | sample 1617371 | NCBI WGS metagenome assembly MPMB02 (sample SAMN05944808, study PRJNA350692) | marine metagenome | biome: marine; feature: ODZ; material: water; isolation source: 300 m water sample filtered on 0.2 um supor filter | place: Pacific Ocean | collected 2012-04-08 | depth 300m m
AACGGCTCCAAACCGGAGTACCCACGCCGCATGCACTGCATCCAGGGCTCGGATGCACACCGACTGCTGCGCGATCCGAAAAATTCGCGCCTGCTGGGTGTGGGAGACCGCCCCACAGAGATGCAGTTGGATGAAGTCAATTTCGATGCGCTGAAATCGTTGCTGACCAGCCCGGATTTCGCGCGCACGCGCCCTTTTCGGGGTACCCAAAAAGAGCTCGATTACGTTCAGGCCGCCAGAGACGAGGGCGAGAGCATTGTGCAAAGTTTCCAGCAAAAAATAACCAAACGCGGCGGCCACCTTTTCGCTGTCATTTCTGATGTCTGCGCCATGGCAAATACCAACGGCGGCGTGGTGTTCATCGGAACTCCCAGCGACCCAAAGAAGACGCCAACCGGGGTCTCCAACATCTCCCGCGCCATCGGCGCCGTCAAGCACGAAATAAGTGGCCGCATTACGCCAACACTGATTTGTTCCATCGACGCTCTCTCCACGCACGAAAAAAAGGTGCTGCGCATTAACGTGCCTCGCGGCGATGATCCTCCCTACGCCATAGACGACAACAAGATTTTTGTGCGCGATGAATCTGAAACCACACTCGCCGTGCGTGACGAAATCGTGCAACTCACCACCCGGCCGCGCTCCAAGGCACACGCACTGCTAAGCGAACCTGCGCCAGTAGCACCGGAACAAGGCGGCAAGCCCTCAGCTGGTGTTGAGCCGCCTCGCACCGGCGTGGAAATCGTTGCTACCGAAGAGCGCGACAGTACGCGGTACCACACTATGCGCGACTTGCGAAACGGAAACCAGGTGAAAAATGTCACCCGCTCTTCCGCACGTCGTCTGTGGCATTACGCCATCAAGCAACGCGAAGGCAACCTTAATCTCAGCCGTTTGAAGGTGAAATGGCACGATGACCTCGGCTTCATCAAGCACTATCGCAAGGGTTCAATATCCCGCGTCGATCTATGCCAGCGCACGCCGGATGGAGATATTCGCGTCTATTACGGGGTAACCGAAGACGGCATGCATGGGCCCTGGCGAAAAGTGGCCGGCTACTCCGAGTGATGTGAATACACCAGAGTCGGGCCGCCCGCGAGTAGCCGTACTCACAGTCAGCGACCGGAGCACCAGCGGTGAAAGAGACGACATCAGCGGCCCCGCGCTCGTGGCAGCTCTCACTAAAATGCTGGGGTGGGCCTGCACCGCCGCTGCCACAGTCCCCGATGATCACGCGCAAATACGCGCACAGCTTTGCCGCTGGGCGGACCGCGAAGGCATGCAACTGATTCTCACCACCGGCGGCACCGGATTCGCGCCCCGCGACGTCACGCCTGAAGCCACGCGGGCGGCGATTGGACGCGAAGCACCGGGCCTGACGGAAGCCATTCGGGCTGCCAGTCAGAAGATCACGTCGTACGCGATGCTCTCGCGAGCCGTCGCCGGCATTCGTGAAAAATGCCTGATTATTAACTTGCCTGGAAATCCCAAGGCAGTGCGCGAAGCGCTGGCTGTGCTAACGCCGGTGCTCCCGCATGCACTGGATGTGCTCGCGGGGGAGTCCACGCCCGAGTTACACGCGCACCGGCCTTCGCCCGCATAACCGACCGGGGTCCACATCCCCGGGTACGACCATTGTTGAAAAATCCGAGCGAGATAATGCAACGCCGTTGGAAAATATCTCCACGCCCAGATGCCATCGCTCTGAGCGTGCTGTTTCTCGCTACGCTCTTGTTTTTTTGGCCGCTGGTGCTGGGCGGCGATTGGCATATCCCCAAAGGCGGCGGCGACCTAGAATCGTTCCTGTGGCCAACGTATCGCTATGCCGCGCAAACGTTGCGCGCGGGCGAGCTGCCGCTCTGGAATCCGTACCTGTATTCCGGTGCCCCATTTGCGGCCGACAACCAGTCCGGCTTATTCTATCCCCCCAATCTGCTCCTGGCGCTGCTGCCGGATGTGCCCTATCGCGCCATGGAATGGCTGGTGGTATCACATGTGTTTCTCGCCGGTGCTGGCATGTATGTCGCCGCCCGGTCAAACCACCCCCGCGCCAACATACAGCCGCCATTGGCCGCGGCGCTGGCGTTTCAGTTCTCGTCCGTATTCATCACCCATATTGGCAACCTGAACATCGTGGCGACGGCCGCATATCTCCCCTGGGCCTGGCTGTTTCTGCAGCGCATGCAAAGCAAACGCAGCCTGACATCCGCTGCCGCGCTCGCCGTGATCGTCACGCTGGCAGTTCTCGCCGGGCACGCCCAAATGGCGCTAGTCGTCGGGCTTGCTGTATCACTGACCGCATTTTGGATGCTGGCAACAAATCCTCGCAAAGCACAATGGTTGGCGTTATGCGCCGGCGCAGCTATGCTGACATTGGGATTGTGCGCGTTTTTCGTTATTCCGACGGTTGAACTGGCGCAATACACCCACCGCGCCGGCCTCACCTACGAACAAGCTTCCCGATATAACCTGCCCCCAACGGGACTGGCCGGGATACTCTCCCCACTCCTGTTCGGGCGCGGACCGGCGCACTTCTGGCCCGCGTGGGATCGAGTGGAACTCGGCTTTGCAGGTATCGTCACTCTGCTGCTGGCCCCTTTTGGACTAAAACAGAATCCGCGCCGAGTCATATTGCTTCTGCTCGCGGCCGTCGGGCTTTTTGTCGCTCTGGGGCCTGCCACACCATTGCACCCTTTCCTGTATGAATACCTACCCGGCTTTTCGCAGCTGCGCGTACCGGCCAGATTTTTACTGCTCACCAATTTCGCGCTGGCAATGCTTGCATGTTCGGGGTTACACCGCTGGCAGAAAAACATCATCCCCAGCCAACAGCTGCTGGGTTGGGCCGGGACGCTGGCAGCTGTTACCGCTTTCGCGCTGCCGCTGGCATGGTATCTGGCGGCGGCCCAGAACGCTCCGGCCGCCGTGCAAACCCTGCCGCTGGCGCTGACTGTTGCATTGGCGACGCCGGCAGCTGCGCTGCTCATCGGGCCGCGCTGGGTCACCCTGCTGCTCGCTGTCGAGCTCATTGGACTGGGGGCATGGGTAGAAATTGACCACACAAATCCGGATGAAGGTTATCAGTCCGGGCCCGCGATCGAGCTGCTGCGTGCGCAACCCGGTCCATTTCGCATTGACGTCGCCGCCACCAGCTGGCAGCCTGATGCCGCGACCGTACACCGGTTGGAGGCCATAAACGGGCTCCATAACCCACTTGCGCTGGCACATTATGATACTTATTACTGGTCTGTCGGACATCGCGGTTCACCTCAGTACAATTTCCTCAACGCTAAGTACCTTTTGGCCGATAAAGGCAAACTGGCCGCCGACGCCAGTTTCATCCCGGTTTTCGACGCCGATCCCCAGGTCGACGTGTATTTGAACACACAGGCACTACCGCGCATCAGCCTGGTTTACGAAATTAAGCAGGTGAACAACGACACGGAAGCCTTTGCGGCCGTTCATTCACCCGATTTTGACCCATTCCGTCTGGTGGTCGTAAACGGCGGGGCCGCACTGCTCGCCAAGAAACCCGGCAAGAGTACGCTGCGATACAGCCATTATTCAGCGCACACTCAGACCGTGGAGGCCGTCACTCCTTCCCCGGCGTACCTGGTTTTCAGCGAAGTGTGGTACCCCGGTTGGCAGGCACGACTCGATGGCGAGCCCACATCGCTGCTGCGCGCAAATTACGCCTTCCGGGCCGTTTACCTTCCCGTCGGCGAACACACAGTGGAGTTAACGTTCTCGCCCGGCAGTTGGCGCTATGCGTCCTCCGTATCCCTCGGCACGCTGCTGATACTTTTCACAATCTTCCTTGCGTCCCTTTGCCGCAGGACCGCGCTTGCGCATGATTAGCACGCGCGCCGAACGCCTGCAGCTTTTCCTAGTTCTGGCCGTGGCCGCTCTCCTGCGCATGGCCTATCCCGGCATGACCGAATTCAAAGCTGACGAAGCGCGTCTATATACGTTGGCGTATGACCTCGCGACCGGCCAGAACATCCCTCTGCGCGGCATCGGTTCTTCCATCGGCATCCCCAACTTCCCGCTAAGTGCATGGCTATACGCATTTCCGCTCGCGTTATGTAAACACCCATACGCGGCCACCCTCTTCACCGGATTGCTGAACACCGCGACGGTGTTAGCCTGCTGGTGGGTTGCACGCCGATACTGGGGCGTGCGCGCAGGGATTCTTGCCGCGTTTTTTTTCGCCGTCAGTCCGTGGGCGATAATTTTTTCCCGGAAAATATGGGCGCAAAACCTGCTTCCTCTCTTCGTTAGTGGCTGGGCCATAAGTGCATTCCTGACTTTCGCTCACGGACGCCGGCGAGCGGCACTCGCACACGGCGTTCTGCTAGGGTGCGTGCCGCAAATCCACTTCTCGGGGCTAGCGCTGTTGCCAATCAGCGTGGTCGCTGGGATACTCTTCCGTAGGAGCGTTGCGTGGAAATGGATGGCTGCCGGCGCAGCCGTCGCGGCCGCGTTCGCTGCCCCGCTCGCCCTTCATCTTGCCACTCAGGGTTTCCCATCACTGACCGGATTAACTGCGCACCCGCTGCGATTCGGAACTGACTCGCTGAATTTCATCTGGATGCTCAGCACCGGCGCTGATATTCATTCTCTGGCCGGAAATCCTGGTTACCTCGATTACATGCAAACCGTGCCAAATCTGGCTCCGATGCGCTGGCTGTGGGGAGCGCTCATCGCCTTTGGCGGCTGGCGGCTTCTCCTCCCAGCGCAAGGTCGCGAACGCAGCATAGTTGCCCACCTGGTAATTGCATGGCTCGTGGCCCCGGCTTTTCTCTCGCTGTTGAGTCCGGTCTCGATGTATCCGCACTATTTCATCATCACTTTTCCGGCTCAGTACATTGCCGCTGCAGTGGGCGCCATTGCGCTGCTAGACAAACTAACTCATCGCTCGCAACGCGCAGCCGGATGGGGATTACTGCTGGCCTCAGGCAGCCTGCAGCTGTGGGCGCTCATAGCACTGTTTCAATTTTCGTCGCTCCGCGCCACGCCGGGCGGATTTGGTAGCCCGCTCTCGATGAAACTGGCGGCCGTAGAATCGGCGCGCGCTGCCCTACGCGCTCGCCCCGCCACCGAAGTATTAATAGCCGGCAGCGGAAATAACCCGACCGTGCACCAGTTTCCGGCAGTTTATCACGCGCTGTTGCGCGAGACACCGCATCGTTTTGTCGACGCCAACGCGAGCGCGGTGCGCCCGACGACGCCGACGGTCGTGCTGCTGCAGCCCGGAATCCAACCTGCCCGCCAACTCTATCGAGAGTGGTCGACTCGCGCCACTTCTGTTCCGTTGCGCGCAGGTGAAGGCAGTCTTGATGTACTCGAACTGCCGGCCCCGACCGATGATTTCATTCCACCGAAAGAATTCTCTCCGCCGCGCACTCTGGCAAACGGCGTAACACTACTCGGTTATGGGCCTTTGCCATCATCGCAGAACGAGTTGCGTTGGGCACTGCACTGGCGCGCCGGAGATGAAGCCGACACTGATTACCACTTCTTCAATCACCTACTGGATTCAAGCGGTAAGCGTGTGGCTCAGACTGACGCGCGCTCGTTTCCGGCCAACCAGTGGAGAGAGGGGGATAGAGTCATAAGTTTATTTTCGGTGATTCTGCCCGACTCGCCGGAGACCTTGCGCGTAGGTATGTACACCTACCCGGACGTGGAGAATGTGCCCGTCGTGGATGGGTCCGGAGGCATCATCGGTCAGGCCGTGACAACCCGGTGGACTTCACCCTGACGATGCCCTGATCCCGGAGGCCACTGTTGGGCCGGACCCACGGAATTGAATCCCAGGCAAGTTTAATAGAAAAAGGCCGCCAAATAACTGGCGACCCGATGCGGTGATAATTATGCCCGTGTGAGCGTTGATTTCTCACCCGTCCTGAGCATCCCCGGGCGATTCAAACCCGCGCGCCCGCAACGCTTTTCTTAAGTCAATCATGCTCTTGCGCCCAAAACCGGTCACCGCCAGCAGGGCTGGTTCTCCGCCGGTTTCCAGTTTTGCCAGCACGTGTTTTGCATGTGTGATTCCGACCTGCGCCAGAGCTGCTAGGGCGCGGGATGTCAAGCCCAGTTCGACCAGTTCAACTTCCGGAGACGCCAGGGCAGAGCGGTGTTCATCAAGTTTCACCACATGCTGCTGGCGCGCTTCCAGTTTGCGGTAAAAGCGCTCCACTTGCCCCTCGGTGTCCACGATGCGCTGCTCACCAGTGTAAAATGGATGACACTTGTAGCACAGGTCGGTATGAACTGATTCCTGCGTGGACCCGGTCACCCACGTGTTGCCGCACGAGCAGACCACTTTAGCCTGCGGAAAATATTCCGGATGAATCGCTGTCTTCATTCGCGTTCTTTATTTCAGGCTCGATGCCTGCACCGAGACGCGCTTTTGCCCGCTCGGTAACCGCTCAAACTGAACCTGGCCATCCGCAACAGCGTAAAGCGTATAATCTCTCCCTGCACGCACGTTTGCCCCCGGCTTAATGCGCGTGCCACACTGCCGCACAAGGATGTTCCCGCAGCGCACATTCTCGCCTCCAAAGCGCTTGACGCCGAGCCGTTTCGATTTGCTGTCTCTTCCGTTGCGGCTTGACCCGCCGCCTTTTTTGTGCGCCACCCTAACGCTCCACTCTGCCCACTAAGAGATGATTTTGTCGATCATGACGCATGTGATTTCTTGCCGGTGACCTTGCGTTCTGCGATAACGTTTCTTCGGCTTGTACTTAAAGACGCGTATTTTCGAACCACGCGCGTGGCCCACGACCGTGCCTTTCACCGCGACATCCTCAAGCAGCGGGGTCCCCACAAGCACTGCATCATCCTCAGAGAGCAGCATGGCGGAGAATTTGACTTTGCCTCCTTCTGCCTGTGGCAACCGATCCACAGCCACAACGGCGCCCTCTTCGGCGCGCAGCTGCCGTGAACCACTTTGAATAATCGCGTATTTCATGCGCCTAGCCATCTCCGATAACACAATAGCACCCCGCCTAGGCGGGGCACTATTCGCATTATACCCGCCTCAATCTGGGTTGTCAACGAAAAAAAGTGCTGTCCGGTGCACATGTCTGCCCGAAACGCCCATGGCAGCCAGCACTTCCTCCGGTCTGCCGGTGGCCTCGGGCCGGGCCGCCAGCCGCATGCGCAATGCCACGGTATCATTCTTACCGACTTCCACCGCAAGAGCGTCAATGAGCGCGCGCAGATCGTAATCCTTTCCGCGTCGTTTACGCATAATTGTGGCGCGCCCCAAAATGCCCTTAACGCTTTGCATTAACATCTTCTCCGGGCAGTAACCATCTGGTTCCACCAGGTATTCGGCGGCACGCAGGCGTGATTGGAGCGACCCCTCCCCCAATTCCACTGCAGTGATATCAAACGCTTCAATTCCCGGCGGAGCGACGTCGGCCACCGCAGTCAGTAGATCATTCAGCCTGACTGTTTCCCGCAGCCAGATGTCGACTACCTCTGCCTGGCTGGTGATGCCGAGCGGTAACGCCGAAGCCAGTTGCATCTTTGGCATCGGATGGAATCCCTGCGAATATGCCAGCGGAGCATTCGCCCGCCGAAGCATGCGTTCCCACGCGCGGTGCAGGTCAAGGTTGCCGATGTAGCGCGCCGCGCCGCGCTTGGCGAAGGTGATGCGGAGGCGCTGCATGTTCCATACTATAATACCCCACCATGCCTGATGATGCCCTCAATCGACTGCGTTGGCTCTGCATTGCCGCATTGCTGCTGGGTTTTGCCCTCCATCTCGCCGCAGCTCCGCGCCTTCAACATGGCCTGACGGCAACGTATTTCCCCGGGCCAGACTTCGACTATGTCGCGGTGACGCGGCTTGAGCGCGTGGCGATGTTGAGTAGCAATGACCGCCTTGTCGGCCACGAGCGTCCCTTCAGCGTGCGCTGGGAAGGTTTTCTGTGGGTAGATAAAACTCGCGAGATTGCGTTCACCATTCCCGATGGCACAGATGCGCGCCTGCTGCTGGACGGCGAACTGGTTTTTGAGTCGCGCGGCGATGGGGCGCCGCAGGCGTCAGCGATCGCCCGAGCCCTCAACCGCGGCTCGCATGCGCTCACACTTGAGTTAGTCCGCGCCGACGCCGGCGACGGTTTTTTCTCCGCCAACCTCGAGTGGGACACCCTGTTGGGACAACGCCTGATCCCGCCAACATTTCTGTACCCCTCGCATCCAGAAAACGATCAAGCCCGCGGTGAAATGCGGCGAGCGCAAACGCGGAATGCCGCCCTGTCTCTGAGTGCATTAGCTATTCTCGGATTGCTGGGGGTTTCGATTTCCGTGCGGCGACCCTCATTGCGGCGTCGCGAAACGTGGGGGCTGCTTCTTGTAGTCGGCGTTGCGCTTGGCCTGCGCCTGATATACATCCATGACCTCGTCACGCATATCCCCAACTTTGACGCATTGCCTGTAGGCTCCGATCACCGTACTTACGAGGCCGATGCGCGGGACTTGGTGCGCGGTCTGTGGCCACCGCAGAGCGAGTTTTATCGTCAGCCTGGATTCCCCTGGCTGCTGGGAAACATTCATGCCCTCTTGGGGCCAAACCTGCGCCCCTTTCAGATTGTCCAATTGACGGGCGGAGCCCTGGCGTCGATGGCAATCTACGCGCTCGGAAAGCGCATCTTCAACTCTCCAGCCGCATGGGTCGCCGCACTGCTGTGGGCCACTTTTCCACTGGCGATTTTTTACGACGCTCAGCTTGTTACACATGGGCTGGAGGCACAACTGGTCGTCTGGATGCTCTGGTTATGGCTTAGCGCAATCGAACGCCCGGGCAACGGCGCGCTGATCGCTCTCGGTCTATTATTAGGCGGCGCAGCCGTCATCCGTCCAGCACTGCTGGCGCTCATCCCGCTGGCCGCCCTTTCTCTGATATGGATGTCCCGCTCTAGCTGGCATTTGGGCACAGCGCGCGGTCTGATTCTGGTGGGGCTCGCAGCACTTCCCATCCTACCGGTCACGTTCCACAATTATCGCCACAGCGGGCGCTTTCAGTTAATTTCCTCAAACGGACCGGTAACCCTCTATTTGGGTAACAACCGCGACGCGGCCGGAATCGGCCAGTACTCGCAGGCATTTCGCGCCACGCATGAGCGCGTAAATCGCGGCGAACTGACTTATATGGAGGCCACACTTTTCGACATCCGAACTGCGCCCCGCCGTTGGCTTGGCCTTATGACGCGCAAAACGGCGCTCTATTTCGCGAACACGGAAATCCCCAACAACGTCGATTTCACTGCAGAAGGAACGGCAATTTCCCCTTTGCTGGCTCAAACACCACTCCGCTTTGGCGGAATCGTCGCACTCGGCTTTGCGGGACTCGGGCTGGCTCTTTTCCGGGTGCGGGCGTACAGGCCGGGCATATGGCTGCTAAGCACGGTCTTGCTGATACTGTATTCAACGACGGTCATGTTTCACGTCGTCTCGCGTTTCCGTGTGCCCACATACGGGCCGCTGATTCTTTTTGGCGCATTTGCGCTCGTCGATATTGGCCGCCGTCTGGCGAACCGCGATGTCCGCGCAAGTGCGCTTTCGCTCTGCCTACTCGGGGGTAGCAGCGTGCTAGTCATAGCACTGCCCTGGGTGGCTGATAGCAGTATTCCGCTCCCGACGTTAGCAGCGCCCCCTGCAGAGAGCGTGCAAGTGCGAGCCGTTTTCGGCGAGACGCTCGAACTATCAGCGTACGATCCATTGGCCGCAGTCGAGCCGGGCGAGCCGTTGTTTGTCACGCTGTACTGGGAACCAAATTCTCCGCTTTCGGTGGATTATTACGGGACGGTGCAACTGCTTGCCTCCTCCGGCGAGAAACTCACGCAGGTGGACCAGCGCCTCGGCACGGGTTCATTTCCCCACCATCCCCCCACAGATTGGCGGCCGGGAGAGACAGTGGCCGATCATTATCTACTCTTCCCACCTCGTGACGCTCCCACGCCATTGGCATTGACGGTATTGGTGGCAGTATATAATCGCGAAACGGGTGAGCGCCTCGGCGAGACAAGCTTGCATCCGCTACCGCTGACCTTGGCGCAACCGCTAATTCTGCCGGACAACGTAACGCCGGTGCACGCGACAATCGGCCCGGCCCTGTTGGCAGCATATCAGGCCGAAGTCGAGAATGGTGAGCTCGCCCTCACTTTGTTTTGGGAATCGATGGAACCGGCATCAGTCGCCGGTATTGTCTTCGTCCACCTTTTCGATTCAAGCGGGTATTTCGCCCTCGGGCAGGATTTGCCCCCTCGCGGGGGTGATTACCCCATGACAGCCTGGCAGCCCGGTGAAGGCATCATTGACCCGCGGCGAATCCCGTTGAGCGAGCTGCCAGCCAGCGAGTACGCAGTCTTCGTCGGCGTGTATGATCCGGCCGAGAATGCGCGATTTCCTGTGTTGGACAAAGCCGGCCATCGCGTGCCCAATGCATCTCTTAAGCTATTCCAGTTCCATTTCGATTGACCGCGACGTGTACGCTGGGGCTCATCACCGAGCATGAAAAGTAATCGCTCCCGTGCCGGGTTATCAGAATGCCTGGTGCTCGCCTGCATTCTCATGCTCGGATTATTCTTCCGCGTTCGCCGGCTTGGGGATGATCCTTTCTTCCAAGATCAAGCCGCAACGAGCATGGGGGCGTTGCAGGTTGTGGAAGGCAGTCGGCCACTTGTCGGCCCCATGTCGTTCTCATTTAGAACCACACTTAGAGATCCACCTCTGCCTAGTTACCTGTATGCAATGCCGTTTGCCGTATCCGGTGACCCTCGCATCGCACGTATTTTCACTGCTCTATGGAATTTGTTTTCCATTTCCCTCGCGTGCAAATTTTGTAGGCTCTATTTTGGACGCAACGCCGGGTTGTTTGCATCGGCCCTTTACGCCGCGCACCCAACAGCAGTTTTGGCAAGCAGATTCATATGGAACCCTAACCTAGCAGCACCTTTCGTCATGCTGTTTTTATACACCGGCCTGCAGGGGTATTACCAGTCGAGGCGTATTCCCAGAATGCTCCACCTGCCTACGTTAGCTCTAGCCATACTGTGCCATCCTTCGCACGCGCTGCTTCTACCCGTTTCACTTCTATTCTGGTCTTGGGCTTGGTGGAACCACGCAGCCGAACGTCGGGCATTTATTGTACAGGTAGGTGCTAGCGGCGCCATCGCGATGTTGCTTCTTGCGCCTTGGTTAGCAGGAAACCTACAGATCGCGGCGACCACGTATTCTACCGAGAACATGAGAACCCTTGGAGATTGGATGCCCTTGCAGACACCAGATCTGACCGTTGTGAATACCGCTCTAGCCGGAGAAGGATGCTGGCGAAACAACTGCCCGATGCTGCTGGGTGAGCGACCGCCGGCATTCATGACTCACTTTCTGCCCGGCATCACCCTGGTGGCGGCCGCATGGACATTATTCCTTGGAGCGCTCCAGCGCCGGGTCCTGCCGCCATTGGTAATCGCCGCTGCGTTTTTCCTGCCTCCGGCGATCGCTTCCGCTACAGGGCGCGTATTCGACCACTATGTCTGGCCGCTGATAGGCAACGCGGTCATTATCCAGGCCGCTGTCCTCAGCGCCGAACGCGATTATGGAAGTACACGAGGCCGCCAATTCATGAAATCCCTCATGCCAAATTCTACGCGAAGGCTCATCCAATTTCCGTACGCGCTCGTGATGGCACTCATACTATTTGGCCAGGCGCGCTTCAACTTCTTGTACAACCCTCGCGAGGGCCTCCTGAGCCTAAACCAGAACTTGGCCACAGTCAGGTACGCGCTGAAAACTGCCCGTGACGCGGGCACTGAGCTAATCCTGCAGGACTATCAACCGCCTGACGAGCTGCGCTGCATCGGCTGTCGCGGTTGGGCTCGGCCATGACCTGCGCGTGTTGCCCCAGGACAGCGGTGTACCTGCCCCGAGTACGGGAGCCTATCTGCTGCGCTCAACGAGCTGGCCACACCAGAACGGCTATCTGCTCGAGAAAGAAACTGTCAACACGTGGTTCCAGCTTTCGCGAATACCGACTGCCAGTCAAACGCAATTGGACTTATCCGTCGCGGAACACATCAGGTTCGCGAATGGCGCTCTCGTTCTCGGCCTTGCCATGGCGAGCCCCACGGCGCTCCCACGTGCTTCGGAAGACTGGCGGCCAAGTCTGGTGTGGCGGGCCGAAAATACAACCACGACGGATTACAAGTTCTTCGCTCACTTTCTCGATTCTGATGGCCGGAAATATGCCCAGGCAGATCCGCTGGCACTGCCTGGCAGGTACTGGCGTGCCGGAGAAACGGTGTTCAGCGAGCTCGACTTCAAGATCGTCGAAGGTTTGCCCGGGGACGGTTCATTATTCATCAGATTAGGAATGTATGATCAGCACGGGAACGTGCCAGTCCTTGACCAAGCGGGCGTGCCTCTGGGTGAGCATGCCACCATCCAGGTACACGGCGGCGGAAAGCCGGCCTGGGCATTTGCTGAATCCCTTGTTCTCGACAAGATTGACATGGCAAGCGAGCAGCAACAGGGTCCTCCGTTGGTCATGACTGCAACCTGGCACGCCCGCGAGGCCGGGCTTAAAAAGACGCAATTGCGCTGGCGCATGGTGACGCAAGCTGGCAAAACCGCTTTCGAAACCCTGACTGATATCGCTCCCCACGCTGGGGTAGGCGTACTTCTGGCACCCGCCTTCGTCACCGCAGAATACGACTTACGCATCCCCACTGATATCAGGCCTGGTACCTATCGACTGGAACTGCATCTCATTGCTCAGGCAGGTCACGCGCTCGGCAATCCTTTTAGCGCGGCCATCCAAATAACATCCCGAAACCGCAACTTCGATCTGCCGCCAATGCAGAACAATTTGGACGCTACCTTCGCGGACCAGATCAAGATGGTCGGATACGACTTGGAGCACAGCAACGGCACGCTGACGCCAGTATTGCACTGGCAGGCGCTGGGTCAAATCCCCGCTGACTACAAGTACTTCGTCCACGCGTGGAGCGAAACCGAGGTGGTCGCTCAGGCCGATGCGATGCCGGACTCGTACCGCTATCCCACCTCGTGGTGGGCGCCGCACGAAGTCTTCAGCGACACGGTGACGGTCTATTTTGACGCTTCGTTGCCTGCAGAGATCACATTAAAAGTCGGGCTTTATCTCCCAGATGGCGATCGAATTCCCATTACTGATCGAGACGGGAACACAGTGCCTTCCATGACCCTCGAATTGGGGCAGGTTCACCTTTCCCGCTGACACATAGACGAATCCCAAATAGAATGAGCGCTAACTTTTTGAAACTGAGACATCCCACTTTCCGCAGCAATCAGGTTATTCTGATCGGTACCATCATCCTGCTATTAGGGGCTTGGCTGCGCCTGACGGACATAGGAGCTGATCCCTTCGGAGACGATCAAGAAAGGATAAGCTCCTTGGCTTTAAACATTGTGAATGGCAGTCAGTGGCAACTACTAGGTCCCAGAATGTCCACCGGTAGTTTAAAACACTCTCCTTTCACCATCTATCTATACTCGCTGCCATACCGATTGGACAACGACCCACACATCGCGAGAATTTTCACCGCACTGATGAACATTGTCGCCGTGGCCATAGTACACCTAATCGGAACTCGTTATTTTGGTCGCATTGCCGGACTCCTCGCCACGTTCCTGTTTGCAATCAATCCGGCTGCAGTACACAGTAGTCGTTTCATCTGGAATCCAAATCTTGCAGCCCCTTTCGTAATGTTGTTTCTTCTGATCACGCTGCGCGGATATTACGACCACAAAGCTTCATGCAGACTCGCCCACCTGCCCATGCTAAGCCTGGCCGGACAGTGCCACCCATCCCTGTTTTTGCTAGCACCGATTGCATTCATTAGCTGGATGCATGCCTGGCGACTTTCGAAAGGAAGTAGACAACGCCTCATTGCCCACACATGTTTCAGCGCCATTCTAGCGCTGGCGCTTATGGCGCCCTGGGGAATCGGCCTGTACAGGCACCTTAGTACACTCGAATATCTCCGACCCTTCGCAACCGGGAGCGCTTCGGAATGGCAATTGTCAACCAATCGAGTCTTGGCCACACTGAGTGGTAGCTTCGGGGTATACGCCCAGGACATCCCGTCACTACCCGCCCTAGGGTTCCTTACCTATTGCGCATCAGCGTGGTTGCTCGCCCGTGGCGCGTCCCGCCGCGATGGATTGCCAGGATTGCTGGCAGTGTTAGGATTTTTTTTGCTTCCCGTAATTGTGGCTGTGCTTGACAGTCCATACATACAGTCGCTAACCGCCACTCTCTTTTCCGCGCACGGTGTGGAACAAAATTGGTGGGTATGGCCACTCATGGGCAACGCCGCATTAATACAGGGCGCCTTCATTGGTGGCGTGCTAATACGTCGGCCTGCACAAGGCCACCTATCCTGGTTTTGGAACTGGCGTGGCTTACTGCAGACCCGATACCTGCGCGTCCCATCCATCCTCGCTCTCGTCGTCTCTAGCGCAATTCTCCTGCGCGCACACATCCGGTTCGATTACCGACACGATACGGGCGTATGGTCACTCTACGAAGGGCAGAATACACTGGACGATAGTTCAGATTCCCTGAATTACGCGCGGAGGCTTGCGCTGCGGAACAATCAGGAACTCATGCTGCTTGCATCTGACCCGCCACTCCAAACCTCCCTGTGCGTAAATTGCCGGAATTGGGAAGCGCTCATGTTAACCAAAGAGGACGATATTAGGGTGATATGGGACGACTACGGAGTGCCACTCCCTAGCAATGGTGCGGTCCTATTGTCGCCGTTTAACTACTCTGCACGACCTTTTATATTTTCTGGCGGAGAAACTGTATTCACCTGGTTTCGTGTCGCGCAATTGCCCTCCGTAGACCATTTCCAGCCTGATTTACCTTTGGCGCAACCGGCGCATTTTTCTAACGGGGCCACCGTGCTGGGCTTCTTGCAAGATACTCCCAACAGTGCGCCAGTCCCCGCGAAACCCTGGGGAGTGCACATGCTCTGGCGAGTCGACAACCCGGAGCCGGAATACTTCAAATTGTTCGCCCACCTAGTTGACGCAAATGGCGTCAAATACGCTCAGGTGGATCCGCCCGGAATGCTTCCCGGACAGCAACACACAGGCGAACATGTGTTGAGTCAATTGGTTTTCCAGGTCGCTGAAAGTTTGCCCGCCTCCGGCTCGCTTTTCATACACTTTGGCATGTACAATGACACTGGTCAGGCGGAGGTAACAAGTACCACAGTCGAACAGCCTGATCTGGTTCAGATTCGCGGCAGCAACAAACCGCTGGCCAGAATGGGAAACGGCTTAGAGCTAGATGGTTTCACAACTCAGCACAAGCTTCAACAAGGCCGCCCACTGAACATAACCGCCATCTGGCACACGCCGCCCAGTGGCACAAACCCTGACCCGCTTCGCCTTGACTGGCAACTGGAGTCCCCCGACAACCTTCTGGTTTTCGAGCAGGCCACTGAGTTGCTGCCACAGGCAGACAGGGGCAACTTGCCGGGAAACCTGTTCATCGCAGGAAAATACAATCTACACATCCCAACCAAGCTTGCCCCCGGAAAACACCGATTAACGTTACAGGTGACTGACACAACCGACTATTCATCCGCATTGCGCTTTGCCGATTACATTGACATCATGCCCAGAGACCGCAACTTCGACCTACCTCCAATGCAGAACACTTTGGGTGCTACATTCGCCGACCAAATCAGGCTGGCTGGATACGACGTAGAGCAAGGTGACCGGGCGTTGACGCTGACACTGCACTGGCAGGCGCTGGGTCAACTCCCAGGTGACTACAAGTACTTCGTCCACGTGTGGAGCAAGGGCGAAGTGATCGCGCAGGCGGATGCAATGCCGGACTCGTACCGCTACCCCACCTCATGGTGGGCGCCAGATGAAGTGTTCAGCGATACAGTTACAGTGGAACTCAGCGATTTAGAGCCCGGCGACATCCTGATAACAGTTGGCCTATACGAAGCTACAACCGGAGGCCGGCTACCTGTTGTGACGACCGGGGCGGTAGTGTCATCGGATGACTGGGTAACGCTGCAGCCACTGACCCTAGAATGAACAGTCGACAAACAGGCCGAAACCCTCAGGTCCGCACTCGCTCGCGCGTCGGCGTCACCTGCGGACACTCCCAATCCGCAGCGGCCGTTTGATTGCGCAACGAGATGAACTTCGGCATAATCCCACAGGCATAGCATTCGTCCCTGCAATCATCCCGCGTCTTGCCGCTCTGGCTCCAACGATAATCTTCCAGCAAAAATGATTTCCTCACCGCAGCATCAATATGGTCCCACGGGAGCACTTCATCCGCACCGCGTTTCCGATGCGTGTAAAAGGCCGCGTCGATACCCTGCACCACGAAAGCTTCCGTCCACGCCGCATAATTAAAATGCTCCCGCCAGCCATCGAAACGCGCGCCGCGCCGATACGCTTCTAAAATCACCGCGCCCATGCGCCGGTCGCCGCGTGAGAGCCAGGCCTCCATCATCGTCTCACGCGGCTTGTTCAGGCTCAACTTCAACCCGCGCCCTTGCACCTCGCACCGCAGCAAAGCCTGCTTGGCTTCAATCTGCTCCAGCGTATCACAGGGCGACCACTGGAACGGCGTATGTGGCTTGGGCACAAAAGTGCTCACGCCCACATTCAAATTCGCCTTACCCCCCAGAGCCTTGCGCCCTTCCGCCAGCACCGCTTTTGCCAGATCAGCAATCGCCTGCACATCCTCCAAAGTTTCCGAGGGATGCCCGATCATAAAATAGAGCTTGATCGTTTTCCAGCCGCGCGAATAGATTTCGCGCGCTGTCTCCAGCAATTGCGCTGTCGAGACCGGTTTATTGATAATTTCCCGCATCCGCTCGCTAGCAGCCTCGGGCGCCAGCGTAAAGCCCCCCCGATGGCCGGCAGCCTTCAAGCGGTCCATCAAATCCACGGAGACCGTCTCAATGCGCAGACTGGGAAGCGAGATATTCAAATTCAAGTGCCCGAACTCGGTGCTGATCGCCTCAACCAACGCGGCCACATCGCGGTAATCGGAAGAGGAAAGCGAAAGCAGCGCCACTTCCTCATAGCCAGTGGCCGCAAGCATCGCGCCCACCGCGGCGGTAATTTCCGCCACGCTCCGCTCACGCACAGGGCGCCCCACCATCCCGGCGTGACAAAAGCGGCAGCCGCGCGTGCAGCCGCGCATAATCTCTATCACCGCACGGTTATGCACCACATCCACAAAAGGCACGACGAAATCAGTGAGCGGCGGCGGCAGCTGTTTGGTGATCCGTTTCAGCACGGGGAAACGGGCGGATCGATCTGTGGGACTCAGCTGCGCCAAGCTGCCATCAGCATGGTAGTCATCCGTATAGAAGCGGGGTACATAGACCCCGTCTAAACGCGCCAGTTGGCGCAACAAGTCGAGCCACTGCTGCCTACCGGGCAGGCTGCCCCCATTCTGGCGGACTGCCCATTGTCGCCATTGCTGCAGCGTCCGTACTATTTCGATAATGGCTTCCTCACCTTCGCCAATCAAAAAAGCGTCAATAAAATCCGCCATCGGCTCCGGGTTGTAAGTCGCATGTCCCCCGGCCAGCACCAGGGGATAGTCTCCATTCAGCCGTTCAGCGCTGTGAAAAGGAATCCCCGCCAGATGCAGCAGATGAAGCGCGTTGGTGTAAAGTTGCTCGTAGGGCAGCGAAATTCCAAGTAAATCGAAATCCGTCACCGGATGGCGGCTTTCCAGCGAATAGAGCGGCAGCGCCTCACGGCGCATCACCGCTTCCATATCCGTCCACGGCAGATAGACGCGCTCGGCCAGCACATCTTCTTGCTGATTGAGCAGATCGTACAAAATCGCCAACCCAAGATTAGACATACCCAGATCATAAATATCGGGGAAGGCCAGTACCACTTTAAGGCGTTCTGGAGTCCAATCTTTGGCGATGCTGTTGTATTCGCCGCCCACGTAACGCGCCGGGCGCTGCACATCCAGCAGCACGTGGTCAAGAATCGCAGATATCGTTCCGGGTTGCATGGAGGTATTTAGATTTCTTCGTCGCGCTGCGGCAGGCTATAAAAGCAAAGCATTGTATTACCATAACGCCTCCGGTCAAACAGCGTCAACTGATTCAGTTCCAATCCAGAAAATTCGGAGGGGTGAATCTGGGCAATTGCCCAACCGTCCGGGTTGAGCCAGGAGGAAGCTTTATCGATGCAATGCAATGCAGCAGCCCACAAGTTCTGATACTGCGGCGGAGCGATGTAGATGTAGTCGAAACCGGTGCGCGGCGGGCGCTCCAAATAAGTCAACGCGTCGGTTTGCATCACTTCGGACCAGTCGGAAAAGTCGGTCACAGACAGATTGGCGCGAATAGTCTCAACCGCGAGTCGGCTTGTGTCCAGAAAGACTGCCCGAGCTGCCCCGCGACTGAGCGCCTCGATGCCCACGCTGCCTGTGCCGCCAAAAAGATCGAGTAGCGCCGCGTCACGAATATCAAACCCAATGATGTTGAACAATGCTTCTTTGACGAGATCGCCGATCGGGCGCGTGTCCCTGCCCGGGACCCGTTTCAGGCGCCGTCCGCGCGCACTGCCGGATATGACGCGGATGCCACTCATCCCTCACCGCTCAACGCACCTCTTCGTCACATCTCTCCGTCATTTGGGCGCCATTTCCACTACATCACGCAACGCCCGCAAATTACCGTACGGCGTTACGATCGGTGCGACACATCCGGTGCCCAGCACAAAACGTCGCCCGCCGGTGGCCCGAATAGCGTCCAGCGCCTCGCCGCGAACATCATCAACCGTTCCCTGCATTAGAGTAGCTTCCTGCCGTACCCCGCCGCACACCGCCTGCGGCCACTGCTTCAGCCCCTCGCCCAGCGAAGGCGGCGTTTCGCGGTCATGCCAGTTCAGGATCTCCGCCGGGTAATCCGCCGCCAGAGAGAACATCACATCGCTCCCATGCAGATGGAGCACATTCAACCACAAATCATCCACCGCCTGAAGAATGTGCAAATCATAAGGGCGCGCAAATTCGCGATACTCCGCTTCCGAAAGATGCGCGTAGCTTGCCCATTGCAGCGCATAAAAAATGCCGCTAATGCCGGTCTCGCGGGCAGCCTCGACAAAGAGCAGCGTCTGATCGGTGATTACCTGCAAGGCAGCCCGCATGACATCTGGCTGCTGGCGGAGCTGCGCTTGCAATTGTTCCGCGCCGACCAGATTGCGCGCCTGCGCCAGCGGGCTGAAGATCGTCTGAATGAAAGGCGTCGCCGCGCCCAATTCCACGTGGATCAAATTGAGCGCGCCCAGAATCGCGCCCATCTGTCCTTTGCACGGATCCTGCAGCGCGAGTTTCTCCCAATCGTCCACATGCTGAACGCGCGGCGGCCCATAATCACGCGTGCCGTGCGGATGTCCGCACCATGCATCTGTGACGTCCCAATCCTTCAGGCAATAGCTGCTAGCCGGCGTGACCTTCACAAAATCAAAATCGAACTCGCGTTGAAAAGCCAGGGTGGCTGCCGCGAAAGCCTCCGCAGATTGGTCATCGCCCGGTTGATGCCGCCAAGCCGAAACCGCAACGCGGTCCACGGCTTCCCCCGCGATGGTCGCTTGCAGTCGTTCTCGTTTGTCCACGCTATCTCCTTTCGGTCAACGAATGTACATGCCATGATAACATTAAACATAATGCAGACCCATTTTCGCCCGCCAGCCTAAATGACCAAACACACTAAACTGGTGTTCACTGTCGCCGCCATCGTGCTGCTCGCTGCGCCTCTGCGTCTATACGGACTCAATACGCATCCCCCCGGGCTTTTCGGCGACGAAGCGGCCGACGGATTGGACGCGCTGCGCATCATCGCGGGCGAGCGCCCGCTCTTCCTCGCCGAGAACAACGGGCGCGAGGCAATGCACGCATATCTGGTTGCGATGTCGGTGAGTGTTTTCGGCCGCACGCCAGCCGCGGTGCGGGTGCCGTCAGCCATTGCCGGCACCATGACCGTGTTGGGCATCTTTCTCGTTGCGCGCAGCCTTTACGCGCGGCGCATCGGATTGCTTGCGGCACTTATCAGCGCTTTTACCGTCTGGCCGATCATGCTGGGCCGGCTGGCGACGCGCCCCGCTTTGCTGCCACTTTTCCTGACATTCAGCCTGTGGCTGGGTATCGAGGGGTGGCGACGGCAGAGCAAATGGCGCTGGGCACTCTCGGGGCTAATATCTGGCGCAGCCTTTTATACATACACGCCAATACGTGTCATGGTGCTCGCGCCGCTCCTGTGGGCGGTATTATTGTTCGCACGCGGACGTGGCCGACGCCTGTGGCCTGGCGCAGCGCTTTTTCTGGCAGCCCTGGCGCTGGCGGCCGCGCCATTCGCCAACTTGGCGCTCAAGCACAGCGAGGAGGTTTTCGGCCGCACCACAGGTGTGGCCGTAGTCAGCCCAGACGACAGCCCGCAGCAGATACTGCGCACGCTTGCCGACCAGACCGCAACTGTCCTACCCATGCTCATCGTTCCCGGCAGCGGAGATTGGAATCTGCGCCACAACATTCCAAACCGCGCGGCGTTCGACCCGGTGATTGCCACTGCATTCGTTCTCGGAATGTTGGTCGCTCTTCTCGGCAAACGCCGACTTCGCCTGATAGCAATGCTCATTTGGATCGCCGTGGCACTGTTGCCCACCATTCTTTCCGAGGAACCTCCGCACTTTGGTCGCTCTAGCGGAGTACTGCCTGTGCTGTTCGTTCTCCCAGCACTTGGGCTGCTTTGGGTACACGCAAAACTGCGCCGCTATGCTCCCAAATTCATAGCCATAATGATCAGCGCCGGAGTGATGCTCGCTTCAATATTCGTCACGACACGCGACTTCTACCTGCACAATTATCTGGTCACGCCCGCAGCCGGATTCTGGTTCGACGAACAATGCACCGTTGCAGCGCGGGATATTAACCGCTTCCTTGGAAGCGGGTGGCAGGGGGAAGGCATGGTCGCTGCGCCAGCAACCCCGCACCCAGCGCGGCAGGTTTTCATCGCTCCAAATGTCTGCCCGCGCTACAGCAGCTCGGGTTATTACACTGTTCAGTTTCTCGTGCCACAAGAACTTGGCGCGGACGGTCAATTCCAGCGCTACGATTTGTCTTCCTTGCCACCATTGAGTTCATTGAAACCGGAACTCTTAATTCTAGCCATCCCCGGCGACGAAAAGCAACTCTTGCCATGGCTTGCGGAAAGTTACCGCGTCGGCAGCGGCGACGGACCGTGGACGCCTCCCGATTTGCTGGGAAATTCATGGCTGGTGTATCGCTCTATCTACGCGCAGCGCGAATAGCCTCAGCGCTCGCGCACCACGATAGTCACCGGCAGCGGCGCGCTCTCACCAAGCAGCCAATCGCGTTCATCAAAGGCCAAAAAACGCTCCCCAGTGATGTGATCCCACAGGCCGGCGAAGAGTTGATATTCACCGGGCGGAGCATCGGACGCGACCACAATCGTGTGCTCATCACGCACATACTTCTCGACCGACCAGCGCGTGGATGGAAAACCGGCCGGATTCACTTTATCTGACTGACCCCATAGTTGCCCGCTAGCGTCGCGCAGATGCAGGTAAACTTGATAATTCCGGGTCGGCTCCAGCGCTGCCCTCCAGTACAGCACGACCGACACGATCTCGCCCGGACGAGTCTCGTCAGTGGGAGCATCGAAACCAATTATCTCAATCTCATCTGCCACGCTAGCGAAGAAGCGGTATTCGGCAGTAGCAACAGTGCGTCCCGTTGAATGGAATTGGAACCAACCCCGGTAATCGGCGACGATCTTAACTCCCACGCCGAGAAGCAGCGCCGCCACCGCAAGCCCGAACGTCAGTCGCGGGAGTCCGACCCCAACCGGGCGCCGATTAGGTTGCAGTCGACGCAATCCCAGCGCCACCGCAAGCAGCCATCCGATACCCGCGGCTACACTGATGCCCTGCGCAAGCCGACGTTCGGGCGTGGCGCGCAGTGCAACGAGAATGTCGTGCGCGCCGGCCGGAATCAGCAGTAACATGCGCCCATCCGGTTCGGTCACCTCGACCGATATCTCCTCCGCATCTACCGTTGCCGTCCAACCCGGGAAGAAAAAGCGAAACAGTTTCAAATCAAATCCCTCCGCGCTATCGACGCGAAGGAGGTCGTGCTGCGAACCGCTTTGCAGCACGACAATCGACACATCGTCCGGAAGCGCGCGCCGATCAAATTTCTCCACCGGCAATTCCCCGGCAAGGTATTGCTCTGTAACCACCGCTTCAGGCAACGGCACGTATTCCACCCCCTCAGGCAGAAAATCGTGACAACAGGTGGTGCCGAACCATTTCCCTTGTAGCTCCTCGGCATGGTATCGCGCCGTTGAGACAGGTCCGAAATCCACCCATTCCGGCGGATACGTGAGCGGAAGCGCAGCCCACAGAAGTGCGCCAATCGCGGCTGCCGGCGCAGCCCTCGAAACCCATTTCCACCGCAGCAGCGACGCCCAGCGCACAGCCATGCCACACAATGGCACCAGCGCCAGCCCCGCCAAGCCGAGAAACCGCATCGGAAACTGAAAATAACGCATCGGTGGGATCATCTCCCACACGCCTTGCGAGGCCGCCGTCATCATGTACATCGCCCCAACCAAACCCAGGGTGAACAGCAGCGTGTCCGAGCGCCGCAACCGCCGCTGGAACACCGTTAAAGCGCCCAGCATTCCCAGTCCAATCTGCACTGTCCCCAGACTAAACCGGAACTCAGGAAATGCTGCCCCAGTATCAGTCCATATCGGTGGCGCTACCAGTTCACCAAGCTGAATGAAATGCCGGTGGAAATCATAATGCCCCTGCCCATAATAATCCATTCGCACAGCCTCGCGCTCGAGCCCAGCGGGCAGCCAATAAAGCGCCGACATCCCCAGCCCCAGCGCCACCGACAGTGCGACTGCAGATAATTGTCGTCCCACGCCGCCTGCAGCGGATTTACCCCCAAGCAAAGGCGTGATAAGGAATTCCCACAGCAGTAACACGAGCAAGAAACCATAAGCCACCAGTGCAGTCAATGGGTGAGAAAAAACCAGCGCGGCCAAGGTAAGTGCGGCCACCCCCACATGAATCCCCCAACCGTCACGCCTGACTCGATCAAACGCCCAGAACAGCACGGGCGAAATGCCGATAGCCAAAGTTTCGGCAACCTCCCCGCGCCCATGCGGCTCCAGAAAGAGCATGTACGGAGAGAAACTCCATGCCACCCCTGCAACCATCGCTTCCGCGCCACCCCACCGGTTGCGCACAAAAAGATAGATTCCTCCCCCACCGAGATATGCGGCCAGAAGCAGCACAAACTTTGTGCCGGCCACCACGCCCAGCCCGCTAACCAAGCTGAAATACGCCGCCAGATGATACGCGAGCGGCGCGTAATAATTGAAAATCGGGTAGCCGTTACCGTAATAAAAATCCGGCGCCCAGCGCGGATAAAGCACGCCCTGCCGGATGGACCGCTCAACCTGCTCTGCCCTGAAAACGTGGATCTCGGCGTCCGTTCCGGTTGGCAGGCTCGGGCGCGCGAAGAACGGCCACGCCGCCAGCGTGGCCGCTGCAATCACGAGCAGCAGCCCGCGATCGATTCTATTGATCATCTTCTCCGCGAAGGGTTTGAACTCAACATAAATGCGAGCGCAATGAATCCGATATTGTGTCGCATTGTGCTAGTTTAGGAACGAAGGAATCTCTTCGGGGTGGCTGGCAATTTGCACGCGCGCCTGCCGCAGAGCGGCAATTTTGTCAGCTGCAAGCCCGGATCCGCCTTCCACGATTGCGCCGGCATGCCCCATGCGCTTGCCGACCGGGGCCGTCTGACCTGCGATGAACGCCACCACCGGCTTCGATAGGTAATCTGCGATGTGCTCGGCCGCCTCCTCCTCATCCGCTCCCCCAATCTCTCCAATCATCACAACCTGCTCGGTTTGCGGGTCCTCCTCAAAGAGACGCAGTACGTCAACAAAACTGGTTCCGTTAATGGGGTCTCCGCCGATACCCACACAGGTGGACGCACCTTTCCCGCTCTGCTTCAAAGCGTGCAGCACTTCATACGTCAGCGTTCCCGAGCGCGAGACCACACCCACACTGCCGGCCCGAGCGATGTGCCCGGGAATAATGCCCACGCTTGTTTCGCCCGGGGTCAGCAAGCCGGGGCAATTCGGCCCAACGAGACGTGCCTCAGTCTGATCCAGATAAGTACGCACACGCACCATATCTTGCACGGGAATCCCCTCGGTGATGCACGCAATCAGGGAGATGCCCGCATCCACAGCCTCGAAGATTGCATCGGTGGCGAAGCGGGCAGGCACGTAGATGACCGTGCAGTTCGCACCGGAAGTTCGCACTGCACCCTTGACTGTATCGAACACCGGCACTCTCTCCGCTGCCCATTCCCCGCCCTTGCCCGGCGTGACCCCCGCCACAACCTGCGTGCCATAACCGAGCATCTGGCGAGTGTGAAACAGGCCCTCTTTGCCCGTGATTCCTTGCACTAGAACGCGAGTTGTCCGATCGACTAATATGCTCATGATTGCAGCGCCGTTTTCAAGCGGCCGCGGTGATGGCTTTCTGAGCTGCCTCCGCGAGCGATGAAGCCGTGATCAAATCCGATTCAGCCAACAACCTACGACCCTCCTCCTCATTCGTGCCCGCCAGTCGCACCACCATCGGAACCCTGACTTCCACTTCATCCATGGCTGCCAGTACCCCGCGCGCCACCTCGTCACAACGGGTGATTCCCCCAAAGATATTTATCAGCAGCGCGCGCACGCGGTTGTCGCGCAAAATGATGCGCAGCGCGGCTGCTACCTTCTCGGCGCTGGCGCCTCCCCCGATATCCAAGAAATTCGCCGGTTCCCCGCCGAAATGCTTGACAATGTCCATTGTTCCCATAGCGAGGCCAGCGCCATTAACCATGCAACCGATATATCCATCCAGCGCCACGTGAGAAAGTCCGTGCTCCCGGGCCTCGGCCTCGTCACCGGCCTCCGCATCCACGTCGCGCAGCTCCGCCAGATCAGGGTGCCGCAGAAGCGCGTTTTCATCGAGTACTAATTTAGCGTCAACAGCCAGTAGATTCTCTTCATCCGTGACCACCAGGGGATTGATTTCCGCCAAGGTAGCATCAGTTTGCACGAAAGTCTGATGAAGCCCAAGCGCAACATGAATGAATTCCTGCCAATGGGAACGCGGCAGATCAATACCGGACGCCAGATTGCGGGCCTGAAAGCCGCGTATGCCGAGAAATGGATCGATGTGTTCGCGCAGAATCTCTTCCGGAGTCTGCGCAGCCACCTGCTCAATGTCCACCCCGCCCCCAGCCGAGGCCATCATCACAGGCCGGCGCGCAGCTCTGTCATTGGTGATTCCCAAATAAATCTCACTCCGAATCACGGCAGCCTCTTCCACAAGCACTTTCTGCACCGTCAAGCCCGCGATTCTCAGCGAGAGTATCTCGGCGGCGTGTTTTCCGGCCTCCCGCGCGTTCACCGCAGTCTTCACGCCACCGGCTTTGCCACGGCCCCCAACCAACACCTGAGCCTTCACCACCACGCGACCGCCGAGGTCACGCGCGATGGCACGCGCCTGCCGCGCGCTCGCCGCTACCTGGCCGCGCGGAATCGGAATCCCGTTTGACGCTAACAATGTCTTTGATTGATGTTCGTGTAACTTCACTGAGGCCCTCCCGAAGGATTATAACACTCTGAGCAAGAGCACGGAGTCGCCAGCGAGCTGAGGAAAACTCATCACCACTGTGCGCTGCCTTTCACTCCGGCGCAAAATACAGCACGCGGTTGTTTCCGGCATCGGTCACGTACAGCCCGCCCTTCGCGTCCAGGGCAATCCCGGTTGGTAAATCGAACGAAGCTGCATCGCTGCCATAATCGCCCCAGAGGTCAAGCGGATTCCCGACCGCGTCCCACACCAGAATCCGGTATCCCTCCGGGTCTGAAGCGAATACTTGCCCTTCACCATCCACCGCAATGTACGGTTTATTGTCAAGCGATTGTCCGTGCCAGCCGGGAACTTCCCACTGGCGCAAGTACCTCCCCTCGCCGCCATAGAGCTGCACCCGGCCATTCCACGAGTCAGCAACGAACACGCTACCATCATCCCCTACCGCCACGCCCACAGGCTCGTCGAGTTGGCCATCGAGCGCCCCGCCCGAACCGATTTGCCGCACGCCCTCGCCTTCCGGAGTAAAAACGGAAACGCGTTTGTTGCCAGTGTCGGAAACGTACACCAGGCCCTGTGGCCCAATCGCGACCTCGCGCGGGCCCCACATGTTATGCAAATCCGTGTCATCGCCAAAGCGCCCCCACACAGCAACCGGCTGGCCCGCAAACGTGAATTTCTGCACACGATGATTCCACGTATCGGCAACATACACGAAACCATCATCGCTCACGGTCAGTCCCCAGGGCTCAAACAGCCTCCCCAGCGCCGCGACGTCGCCCTCGACCACCCCAAAACCTCCCCACTCTAGAATAAAACGGCCGTTGTGGTCAAATTTCTGGATGCGGTGATTGAACGTGTCGGCGACGTACACAAACCCGTCCGGCCCCACCGCCACGTCTCGAGGGCGGTCAAATTCGCCCTCACCCGTGCCGGGCGCGCCCCACACAAGCGCGGCCGTGCGCACGCGCGTCAGCGCCTCGTACGGGTCAGGCTCGGCCGGCTCGCTCAACACGACAGGTCCGATTCCAAGATTCCAGAGCCGCGCGGCCAGATCCTTCTCAATATAAAAGCGCATGCGGTCAACCACGGGCCAATTGGACAGCGATAAATCGCTACCGTGCAGCTCGCCATAGCGGGTGTAATCGCGCCGGAACCAGATGTCCCGCAAGGCCGCTCTGTGGGCAGGATCAACCAGATTGCTCCGCACCCGGTCGATGGTCAATTGAAAATAATCCTGCATCGGCCACCACATGCGGATGTATTCAAATGAATGGTATTTGTCGCCCAACATCGCCTCCACTTTCGGCCAGTTATTATCGCCGGCGATAACCAGGGGTGTGTCACGCAAACTGTCACGCGAAGGCTCCCCGCCAAAGAAGACTTGATTGGGATAATTACGCAGATACCAAGTGAACGGCCAGGAAACATCATCATCGTATGCCACGCGTATTCCCAGCCCATCAGTCGCGCGCCGCGATATCTCCTCCACCTGCTCCATCACCACCCGAATCCCGGGCGCTCCGGAGGCATAATTGATGAACTCAGTCTGCTCATCATAGCGCACATAGTTGGCAGCGATGCTGGTCCTGATTGTCAATAACGCGAGCATCCCAAGAGCGGCCATGGTGGCAACATGAGAAAGATGCCGCCACCCCATCCGACGCGCCGACGCAAACACCCCGGCTGCCGCCCCTATCATCACGACGATCGCCGAAAGAAATCCCATACTCGCTTGCAGCTCGGCCAGCGTGGTGCCCCGGAACGGCGCATCCATGCCTCCGAAACGCCAGAGAACATCGAGCATCGCCACCAGCCCCAACAGCACAAGCAGCGCAGCCGTCACCCCACCGCGGTCACTAACGATTCGCCAGTCCACCCGCACGGACCACCTCCCGACCACCCATCCGGCCACCATAATCATCGGCAGTGCAATGTGAACGGTCAGCCACGGCATTTTCTCCCCTGCCACCGCATAAATCACAAACACCGCCACCAGCCAGTATCCCAAAAACGGAATAGCGCCAAACACGCCGGAGTCCGCAAGCACCGGTCGCCCTCCTGTTCGCAGGCCGGTTTTTGCGCGGGCCACCGCCCACCAGGCGGCTACAAGCGCGCCGGCGGCCGGCAGGTATTCGTACATCGGCACCTGCACCAGCGCGTAGTAATACCAGGGCTGGCCGCCACGCTTAACACCCTGCTGCTCTAGCCAATATCCAAGGGAGCCGACCATTCCCGTCGCCAACCCGCCACCATTAGAAAACATGGTGGTGAAAAAGAACACGTATATCGCATAGAATATTCCGGCGCACAGCAGCCATTTTCTCCAGTCCCATGCCAGCCCTATCGCCACAGATGCCAGAAGCAACCCTGCCAGCACCGGGCCAGTGCGCCACATCCCGGCGGCGGAGTAATCGAGTGGGTCGGCGTTAACAATTATGCGCACAGGCAGAGCAACCAGTTGGGGCAGCACCAGAGTGCCCATCAACAGCAGTAGATCGAAACTGGCGACCTCGCGCAGTCTGCGTCGACGCGCAATCAATACTGTGCCTGCAGCCGCCACCAATAAAACCAGACCCGTTCCAGCAGCCAGCAGGGTGTCGGAAAGACGAGCCACCGGCTCGGCGGCATCGCCCTCCCCGAGGGCAGCCCCTTCACGGACACCGTACACCGACAACCCAAAAGCGACCGCGGCGGCAATGGCCGCAGCCAGCAGTAAAATTGCAAAGACGCATTTCAGCACAGGCCGTTGCCATGACGCCTGCAGATTAGCGCGCACAAATAGAAGCCCGAGATAAAACATCAAAATGGCATCGTATATGAAAGCCACCTCTTTGGTGGCATGGCTTAGCGCCATCACGGCCACAAGCAGATAGAGCCAATGTGTTCTCCGGCCTAGTAAATAGCGCCGCACTGCCAGCACCATAAGCAACGCCCACACAACCGCAAAGGCCTCATTGCGCACGTAGCGCGAATAGTAAAGCAGGAAAGGTGAAATCGTCAGCAGAACCCCGGCCGCAAACGCACCAATCCGGCCGAGCCATTCGCGGAAGCACCAAAGCAACCCCACAGTGGCCACGCCAAAGAGCGCGGCGGGGACACGCGCCGTGACATCAGAATCCCCCAGAAGAAAAAATGAAAGCGCGACCGCGTGGAATTGGAACGGCCCGTGCATCAGCGGGGTGTGTTGAAAGCCACGTCCCTGCGAAAGCTCCCAAGAATAATACGCATGCAGGCTTTCGTCATGGCTAATCACGCGGTCTCCCAGCGCATAAAAGCGCGAGACCGCCGCCAGCAGCAACAAGGCGATCCAGGCGACCTTTTCCGAATCCAACGTGAAAGTGATCTGGCGCCTGCTCGGCGATAGCTGGCGGCTAGCATCCATTAACGCCATCTCTGTTTGCTCCGCCATCTTATCTGTCCACTCTGTTATTCATTCAATCAACTGAATCCATCGGCGGTCAACCTTCAGCATCCGCTGCCAATTGCACGTCCTCCCGCACCCACAACACAGATTTTGTCAGGCGCACCGACGCACGCCGGAACAGCAAATATTCGGCCCACTGGCTACTGCCACGCAGACCGCCCTGCCAGTACACGTTGTCAGCGAATTCCTGCCCAAGATAGCTGTCTCCGAGCCTCGCCACAGACGCATCTCCCAAAGTAATGACCACCGGACTGGTCACTTCGGCGGAAGGAAGGTGCGACCACTTCACATTCGGATATTCGCGCAACAACCACATCAGTTTTTCGTTCGCATCACCGAGCACAAAGATTTCGACCTCCCTCCGTTGCCCGACAGCCCGTACTGATACATCCTCAATAGTTTGCATCATCATTTCCGTTGAAGCAGATGACCTTTCCTCAAACCACAGGTCAAGCCCGGGTTCAAGTGGTTTCTGCATCAATAATGCCCGGGAGTGAAATCCCCATCCCGCTAACGCGACAAACATGGTCGTCACCGTCCCGCGCCACGCAATCCGCCAAGACCAGGCACTAGCGAACAACAGTACGAGCAGCACCGCCAAAATGAGCAGTATCGCCAGCTGCAGGATTGCATCCCAACCCCCCGTTGCCCAGACCAAAGTGCGCCCGGCCGCAAAACCAGCTACAAGAAGGTACCCGAATCCTAACACCATCACCATAGCTCCGACCATCGCAGCGACAGTGGAAAGCTCGGACGCCGGCCACGCGCCTCGCCACGCGGAAACCACAACCAGGGCAGCCAACAGGTAGAGCGGAAGCAGCATCCACACGAGATCACCTGACTGCCGCCCTGAATACGCCGCCGAATAGAGCAGCCCTGCCGCCGCCATTGCGAGCAGGTGCCGCGCCAGTTGATCGCCGCGCGCAGCCCTGTAAGCCCCGGCAAGCCCGAGCAGCACCGTCAGTGGTTGGTACAGCGCCGCCAACGCCGGAATAAGAAAAGCAGGGCGTTGTCCTTCCGTCGGCAACCAATTCGTGAACCAGGATGCCCAGGATTCTCCGGACGCCGAAAGCCCCAACGGATAGCGCAAAAACGCGGTTGCGCTGAGAACGAAAGTCAGCCCGGCTGGAAGCGCCCATCTCGGCAAATCCGGCAACAGCAGCTTCCAAAGGCGTTGTAACGTCGCTAGGCGCAAAAGCATCGCCGCCCCGCCGAGAAACAGCAGCCCGACAAAGTGCGGTCCGGACGCCAGCCCAGCGCCGAGCGCCATCGCAGCAAGCGTCAGCCCACGCCGATCAGAGCGTAAAACGAACCATTGCCATCCGGCCGCCACTAGCAACCCACATAACAAGGCCAGCGTCAGCCCGTCGCCAGTGCGCGACACCGCCCATAGCGCCGAAGAGAGCGCCATGATAAACACGGCCAGCAGTGCCGCTCCGCGCCCAATTTGATCCCGCAGCAGCAAGGGCCAGAACACCACCCCACTGCCGGCCAGCGCCGGCCAAAAGCGCGCCAGTGCTTCGGTAGCCGTGCCGCCAATCCAGAAAGTCAATGCCTGAAGCGAATGCAGCAGCGGACTGAGCGGAAGCTGCGCAGCCGCTTCCGTGCCGCCGCGCGCCAGACGCAAGGCGGACAACGCCGTAACGGATTCCGAAGCGCTCAACGGCGCAGAGCCCAGTTGACAAAAGCGCATCACCGCAGCTATCACGCCCAGCACCACATACAGCATAACCTCATTACGGCGAGTCAGCGCGAACTCCAATTCTCCTCCATGTTCATCTGTTTGCTAGTCTGTGTCCTGCTTCGCTTGTCCGTTGGCGACTGTTCAGCTTGACATAATTCCTTACGCTAGGTCGCATAGATATTCCTGCAGAATATATCGTGCCTTTCCCTTGCGTCCTGGCGTCCTTGCGCTAAGATTCTGCTCCATGTCGGTACGTGTCTAGATAGTCACTCAAACCGCTCATAAATGGTAACCCCACTATTGCGATAAATCGCTCGCATGTGATTTTCGAATTTCTGCAAACCTTGCGCCGGGAACTGCTGCCGTTCCAGCGAGCCGACATACACATAGCGAATGTCATACCGCGCCAGCAGCGCCGCGGCTTCATCCCACGCGCGGGTGGAGAACAACGTATGTACCGCGTCCTCGCGCCCGGCCGCCGGCTCAAAACCGCCGCGCCATTGTAACTCATGTCCCGGCCACCCCAACACAGTGGGCAGCCCGCTGTGCACCGCAACGCGCCCATACTCCGTATAACTTCCTCCCACCGCCTCAGCGATCACCCCATGGGCAGGCAGGAAGTGGTTCAACCAATTAATGGCCGCGTAGTCTTCCGGACGCGAGTGCGCCAGCGCCGCCGTGCCGTCCAGAGTCGCATCGCGCTCCCCAGCCGCCAACGTGGCGCCCTGCAACCCAACCGTCTTCGCCCAAATGGACAGACTCGGATAAAGCAGCCCAGCAGCCAGGGTAAGCGTCACCGCCATCCCGAACACGGAACGCCACAGCTTCCCAGCGCTGCGCCGCACGCGCCAGAAGCCAAAGGCAGCCACAACTGACCATAGCGCCCACGCCTGATAATAGAATTTGAAAATAGTGTTCATTCGCGTCCCGAAACTATCGCGCAAATATAGGAATTCCGGTCCCAGAGTCAGCAGCGCCCCAACTCCAAACAGCAACGCCACGAACGGGGTGGCTGCCGCCCCCACTGGCAGGGCATCCATTTTGCGCGGCAGAAGCCCGCCAACCAGCAGCAGCGCGGCGGTTAACAACAGCGCAGTCCAAGGCTCTTCAAGCAGCCTCCGCCGCAAAATGATCCCCAGCACTTCATCCGTTGAAAAGCTCGCCATCAACCAGGAGAAGGAGCCCATCTCGCGCAGACGGGGCGTCATCAATATGATTGTCGTCAGCACGCCACAGGTGACCGTCAGGCCCGCCAACATTGCCGGGCCGGTGAGCATCCCCAGACGCCAGTTGAGCCGTTTGCCCGCGCGTGTGGATTCCCACGACAACCAACCTAGCGCCGGCAGCAGCAACACGCCGAACAGCACGCAGAACTGGTTGAGCCGCGTGGAAAAAACTGGATTGGGGAGAATCCCGCCGGCCTGTGACCGAAAGCCGATGTAAAATGGCAGATAGAGCATCACGCCCATTACCGCCAAGATCACCCCTAGGAGTAGTTCGCGCGCCCCTACCACGCGGCGGCCAACGGCATAGGCCGCCACCGCCACGAACAGGTAGATGGGAAAATCCCACGTGTTAAGAAAAGACAGCCCTCCCAGCACCAGCGCAAAGAACAACAGTTTCGAAACCGGAAATGGCAGCCAGTTGGCGGCCGACGGAGGACGGCCTGCGCTTGTGAGAAACAATTGCAGCGCAACCGCCAGCGCCAGAAAGACAAAAGGCAATGCCAGTACATGCGGATGCAGATCCCCAAGCAAAAACGAGAAAAATGGAAATTCGTCAATCGGCTGCAAGCCGATAGGCGCGCCAGTAAGGTCGCGGTCGCGGATTACGCGCGAGGCCTGCCACCACCACAGGTAGCGTTGCGGCAGCCAACCCCCGCCCGGCGTCGGCGCGAAATCCAGCCATTTAATTCCCAGCCACTGCCAGAAGCGCGCCGCGCCCAACCCACGCTGATGCAGCACTTCCAGCACGCCATTCAGATTGCCGGTCACAACCGTAAAAACGGGCGCGAGTAGCGCGGGCACCGCCACACGCGACACGCGCCTCGTGACCTGACCAGATACAGCGATCAAATTGAACGCCACCCCAAACGCACCCACCGCCGTCAGTCCGAACAGCAGCGCTACTCCAAGGTTGAAAGCGACGCCGGGCGACGTACCGCTCAGGCACGCCAGAATAGCGATGATGACATAGCCAAAGTAATAATAGCTGATGGCATAGCCCGAGAGCCACGGGTCACGCGGCGGCATGACGCCGCTCCGCAATATCGAGTTGAGAAAAGCAAATTCCATCGGCTTTTCCGTGCCCACAATCTCGGGATTTAACGCGCGCACGTAAGTCCAGATGCCAAAGCCGATCAGAAACACCGCTTCAGTCACCAGCGCCAGCGAGTAATGCGCACGCAGCCATTCCAGCGCGGCACGCGGCTGCCCCCACCGCACCGTCGCTGCCGCCACGCTTAACGCCGCAACTATCACGCCACCGAAAGTCAGTTGCAAAAATCCCAGCGAACCGAACATCCAGAACACATAGCCCAGCAGCAACAGCCCGCATGTTTTGCTGACGGCATAGCCGCGGTCGGGAAGCTGCGGCAGCATCCGGAAAAGCAAAGGCCAGGCAACCAAGCCAGCGCAAGATACGATGAGCCACCAAACCAGAAAAGAGAGGATGTCGCGCATAAGATTATCTCATTCGATCGGTTCCGCATTGTGCGCGTAAATGACAACATCGCCATGATCGTAAGCAATATCCAGTAGCCCCGCGTTCGCCATGCGTCCGAATTTCTCTAACCCCTCGCGCGGATAATACGCACGCTCATAGCCGCCCACCACGATATAACGCACATCATATCCGCGCAAGAAGGCTAACGCCGAATTGTTGTCCGTCTCGCGATAAAAACGATTGACCGCCTCCACCCGATCGGTGATCAGATCCGGCGGCGTGACCGCGCGCTGCTGGCGCTGATGCCAGTTCCAGCCCACCACCCCCGGCAGGCCCGTATAAATTGTGTATCGCGAACCGTATTTATATTCGCTGGTGTGCGCTTCGACGATTACGGGCGAGCCGCTCACGTTTTCCTGCAACCAGCGAATCGCGTCATAATCGGGTGACAGCGGGATGGATTGCCCCTGATCATGATAGTCAGCAAATTGCATGAAGGCCATGCCATCGAGCGTATGCGGCGCGTCGGCTGCCATGCGATCGCGCATCTTGGCGGAACTGGCCAGTAGCGTGTACGTAGCTGCTATCAAGACCAGCAGCCCCAGTCCGACCCGCCACAGTCGCGCGTTACGCGGCTGCCAGTCCGGCAGCTGCTGCCACACCCACGCCAGTCCAGCCCCGGCTGTCACGCTGAACAACGTCCACGCCTGCAAGTAAAATTTAAAAACCGTGTTCATGCGGCTGATATCACCCTCTAACCGCACCAGTTCGACCAGCAGCGTCAACAGCAGCGCCAGATTAATTAACGTCAAAGCCACCCGTTTCTGCGATGTTTGTTGCGGGAAGAGCATCAACAAAGTCGCCCAGGCCAGCAGCCCGAACACCACCGGCGCAATCTGTACGCCACCGAACAATAAGAGCGCAATCATCCCCAACAAAGCCACACCTGTCACAATCCCCACGGCGACCAAATCCTTCATTCCCAGCAAGCCGTGAATAGTGGTGGATTGCACCCAGCGCCGGGTTTCGACCACCAGAAACGCAACGATGATGAACAGAAACAGCCCGTGTATTTTCAGGTACGCACTCAACGGGGTGGTGGAGCCACGCCAGAGTTCAACCGCATTGTAGCCAGAGCCATACCAGAGCGCGTAGGGGCGAAAAAAAAGCGCGGCGAGCGCGACCAACAGCGCTACCCGCCCGGCGGCGGCGAGCAACATGTCGTAATCCAGCCTCTCGTGGCGGCAGAATTGGGCGTAAACCACCGCCGCGCAGCCCAGCGCCAGATAGGTGGGCAAATCCCAGGTGTTGGTCGGCCCCAGCGCGCCAATCGCCAGTGCGCCCACCCACCAGTGCGCTGCCGCTGCAGGCTTATCGCCAGAACGCCTCGCACCCAACACAACCGCCAGCGCCCATGCCAGTGCCAATAGCGTCAGCGGCAGCGCAAGCATGTGCGCATGCAAATCGGCATACAAAAAAGTGAAGAGTGGAAACTCGGTAATCGGCACAGCTTCGCTTTCCGGATGCGGGATAAGACGCGTTGCGTTCCAGTACCATTCGCCCGTGCCCATCGATATCATCTTGCCTTCAAACGCAGCCCGATACAGGCCAGTCGCCCAATCGGAAACAGCGCCCATGCCTGGCAAGGGTGGATCCGACACAGCCGCGGCCGCTTTGCGCAGCCCTTTGGCGATGGTATCCAGCTGCCCAAGATTGCCCAGCATCACCATCAGCGCCGCCGCCGCAATTCCCCCCAGTAGCGCCTTCCCTCCCCTGCCCCGCTCCTCCCCCACTCCCGCGCTCAGGTTATATGCCACGCAGAACGCCCCCGTGCCGGTCATGGCAAACAACATCGGCAACAGCAGGTTATAAGCAAGAGCCGGCACGATGCCCAGAAGCTTGGTCGGCACAGCCGCCAGCACATAGCCAAAATAATAATAATTGATGTAGCCACCCGCCAGCCACGGATCAAAAGGTGGGAACGAAGTGCTGCGCAGCACCGCGTTGAAATACGAGAAATCCATCGGCTTCTCGCCGCCATAGGCCGGATGCCACAGATCCGGGTTGTGCCAGCGGATGAACAGATCGAAGAGGAACAACGCCAGCCAGAGCAGCTCCACGCTGATGATGTAACGCCGATGCGCGACAATCCAGCGCCGCAACTCGCCCGCGTGCCGGGCTGCCACACCAGCAGCCAACAGCCCCAACCCGCCGACCAGCAGCCCGATTGTCGCGCGGGTGAACGGCAGCCACCGCAGGCTGCCCAGCATCCACGCCAGCCAACCCACCAGCAGCAAAGACAGGATTTTGGAAACCGCATAGCCGCGCTCCGAAAGCCCGCGAAAAACGAGAAAAGCCAGCGGGAAGAGCAGCCAGCCTAGGATGAGCAACCCGCCCCACCAGGCGACCGCCCCCAGCCACTGCACCCGATTGAGTGCACTGTCGCTATCAAACATCTGAGACCACGTCCCGCCGGCGCGCTGCTCGGCCAAGCGTTCCGGAGGCAGCAACAGGCCGGTCGGGGCATCCGTGGCCCTGTGCGGATTCATCCAAATCACCTGCGAAAGATCCACCGCCCCCAAAATATCACGCGCCTTCTCAATCGAAAAATCCGCCGCCTTGCGGAAAATCAACACTTTGGGATGATCATAAACTGTGAACGGCTCTTCGGCGGCTTGATCCGAGAATTGCCAGCTGCCCAGATTGGGCGCGCTTTCAAATTCTGCCGCCAGTTCAAAGCCCAGTTCGCCCGAGAAAAGCGCATCGTAATACGCAATGGTCAGCGGATAGCGCGTGGGCAGACGCGGGATAGAGGCGTACTGCCGATTGGAAGAAATTAAGATGTAGTCGCCCTGCGCCAGAATAACCAGCATCCGCTCGCGTTTGGCTTCATCGTCCTCCCAGTACAGCTCCAGATTGTGTCCCCCGTAAATGCCGCCAAAGGCATCGTAACCATCCATGCGCAGCGGCAAGCCATCATCCCAACTGGATTCGTTGATAAGTTGCGCCCCGCTAATTGTCAGCGGCGCACCCACCACTGCCTGACTGACCAACTGATAATTCTGGCCTTTGATCACCGAAAGAGCCGGTTGCAGCTGCAGTGTGTAGCCGTTATTCGCGGACAGGTCAGCCGTCAGCGTAGCATCGCTCAGCGCGCCATCGGCGGCGCTGCCCCAAATACTCACCGTGAAAGTCTCCGGCTCGGCATCGACGTTCACGGCACCCAGATGCCCGATATGAAGCGCGCTGATCACCCCGCTGGCCTGCGCGGTAAACGACTGCGTTTGCGGCTGGCTATCAAGATATTGAAAATCCGGCGGCATGCGCAGCGGTTGCGTCAGGCTACCCTCCGGCGTTTCGATCACCAGACTGAACGAGCCGGGCAGGTTTTCATAAATCCAGCGACTGGCCGCCACCCGCGTGACCGAGCGCGTATAAATACGCGAAAAAGCAAAGGCGGAAAGCGCCGTGCTAGTAAGCACCAGTGCGATCAGTCCAGATGACGCCAAACGCAAAACGCGTTTGCTGCGTTTTCCTTTCGGCAGCTCATATAACGCCCACGCGCCAAGCAAAATCAAGGTCGGATAAATTGGCAAAAAGTAACGCATGGGCTTTACCCACTGCGTGCCCTGCCAAAGAAAATACAGTCCACTCCACGCAACCGGAAGCAAATGCCGCTGACTGCCCACCCGGCGACGCAGCAGCTGCCAGCCCGCCCAGCCAAATCCAGTCCACGCTGCAAGTCCGAGCGCCGGCCCCATCCCCCAGCGCACCATGTTTTGCCACGGGAAAATCAGCGCCGAACGGCCAGTCCATTGATGATTAGGTGGGAAATCGACATCACCGCCCATTTGCCCGCGAATCTCGCGGATGTTGTTCAGCCAGCGTTCGTTGAGATTGATGTCGATAAACGATGGCCCGGCGAAGGCATACGGCTGAGCGACCCGAAAGACGAGCAGTGAAAGCCCAGCGGCCAGCACTACGCGCCATGCGTAACCCGCGAGCCCTGTGCCTTTCGGGGCACGTGACCCGACCGCCAGCAGAATCAGCAGCGCCAGCGGCGCGGTATTGATGCGCGAGGCCGCCGCCGCACCCAACGCCACCCCAAAGAGCGCATAATTGAGCGGGCTATCGCTATGCATCGCACGCGCGGCAAAAAGCAGCCCGAGCGCGACAAACACGTTGGCGACCGAATCGACGGTGAAGAAATGTGCCTGCTGAATGAACACGACCGAGACCGCAGCCAGCGCGGCAGCCAGAAGGCCCACCCGACGGCTGTAGAGCCTCTTGCCAATAAAATAGAGCAGCAAGACAGAGAACGTGTCGGCAATTGCCGAAACCGCGCGCCCGACGAGATGTACCTGATCGTAGCCGGTACCTAACTCAAGAGATGACTCGAATCCCAAATCGGAAATTTGTAATCCGGAATCGGAAATCCATTGCGCCAGATAGCGCACCAGAAAGATGGGCGCAGTGCCATACACAAAGAAGTTGTAGCCCTGATTGTGGGGATTGAGCGTAGAATTGCCGCTGTCGAAGTATTCCGACCAACCACCCTCCACCGGCCGGATGCCGGTTACCACCATCGTCAAGAATCGCTCGTCAGGGTGCAGGTGCTGGAATTCGTCCCAGTTCAGCCCGACGAAACGCAGATAGGTGGCCGCGGCCACCACTACCAACAGCAAGCATATCCGCACCCCGCCCGCAACGTAGCCGCCCTCCGAGCCCGTACGCGCGGGCGGAGGCACTCGCTCAGTCATCTCGCGGCCGAGAATGCTCTACGCCGGTTAACATTGACACTCATTCAACGAAACGCCGGGCCACAATGAAAAGGTACGCGCCCCGCGCGGGGAGCGGCTCTTCGAAAAATCGCCGGAGCAGCCTTTCGGTTAACCACAGGTTAGCATCCGTAGGCACCAAAATCCAATGGCCGGTGAGCTTTCTCGAGACCACCGCCGGCAGCCCCAAATAATGTCCCCACTCCAGCGCGCGCATCGCCCGCTCCGAAAAATAATAGCGGCGCTGCTCAACTTCGAAACCGGCATGTTCGAGAAGCACACGCCACTCCTCTGGTGAATGGTAGTGTTCGTGGCGAGATATACGGTCAAACCAGCGCTCATATGCGCGCGCAACCGATCTCAGCCCCAGCCTGAACAGAGCGCGACGGACAGAGAGAAACTCACGAAAGTACTTGCTCGGCACGGTGAAAACAAAGGGCGCACCAGGGCGTAACACGCGGCTTGTCTCCCGCAGCGCACTCGCTAACCCGGGAATGTGCTCCAATACCGAGTTGCTAATCGCGCTCCCAAAAGACGCATCACCAAAGGGCAACCGCTCGCCTCCAGACTGCATGAGGCCGCGATAGACGCCGGCTCGCGTGCGGGCCGCTCGCACAGCATCAAAGTCCGCATCCACACCCACGGCCAGCGGAGCATCGAAAGCCGCCGAGGTGAAATGTCCGTCGCCACAGCCAAGGTCGAGAGTCGGTTCAGGCAGCTCGAGACCGGCGTAAAAGCGTGTTTCCACCGCGCGCAGCAACGCCCGAAATGCGGGAAGCTCGCGGAGATTGCGTCTGAAGACGTCAGCGGATTCTGGCATTGGCGCTAGTGCGACCATTCGGCAGCACCCAACGACGACACGATGACACCCTCCATTTCACCCCGTCACCATCCCTTCAATTCTTCAAACAGGTCTTCGTACCGCGCCGCCGTATGATCCGGCGAGAACTGCGCCACAATCGGGCCACGCGGCCCCTTGAATCGCCCCGGTTCGGCGAGCACCTTCATTATCCCCGCCGCCAGCGCATCCACGTCGCGGGGGGGTACGGTCAGCCCCATGCCGGTCATCTGCGTGGGCACACGCACACCCGGGAGCGCACTTGCCACCGTCGGCGTCCCGCACAGCGCCGCTTCAATCTGCACCAGCCCGAAACTCTCGGTGCTGTTGATGCTCGGGAGCACGTGAACGTCGCAATTGCTGAAAAAGTAGGCCATCTCATCGGGCTCCAGCGTACCCAGAAAAGTATAGCAACCCATGAAGCGCTGCAGTATGGGCGCAAGCCGCTGCCGGTAGCGCTCTTCTCCAATCACGTCCTCGACCGGCCCCGCGTGCATAACCTTCAAACGAGGGTGAACGGCAAGCACCGCCGGCAGCGCCTCGAGCAAAATTTCGATGCCCTTATCGGCTGCCAGCCTGCCCGCTACCCCTATCACCGGGGTCCCAGAATCCAGTCCGTGGCGCGTTGCCCAGTCCGCAGCGGCAGCAGGTTCTACTATCGGCATCTCCACGGGCGGAAGAATGTAACGCACTTTGGAAAGGTACGAAGCGAGTAGACGCGAATGGCGCGCGAAATCCTCGGTGTAAGCGCACAGCACGTCGCACAGCCACGCCGCGACATGATTGCTGGTATCAACCACTCGATTGACCACCGCGCTAAGCGGCGATGCGGGAAGAATCAGGTCAGAGTGATAGGTAAGAACGGTCGGTTTGCGCAGCAACCGTCCCCGGAGCGCAATTCCACTCGCATCCAGCTGCGGAAGGTGCACGCTGAGCGCATCGTGAGCAGCCACCAGTTTACTGGCGACAAGCCCGATCGTGGGCATCAGCACCCCCTTGCTCACCCGCGCCGCCACGGGCACGCGCACCACGCGCACGCCGTGCATCTCCTCCCGGCGCGGCAGCCCACGGTCGTATTGCGAAGTCAGAACAGTCACCGCGTGACCGCGCATTACCAATGCGCGCGCCAACCGTTCCACGTAAATAGTCAGCCCGGACACGTGCGGCCGATAATAGGTGAGCGAAGCCAGTATTCTCACGCAACTTCGTCCTGCTGATCGCGCAGCCTCCGCGCGAACCGCCGCGCCCCGCTGGCAAGATGATTCAAGTTTTCGCCCTCAAAGTGCAGGCCGACCGTGCCCAGAATTGCCATCTTCACAAAAATGGTGAGGTGCACAACCACCGCGTACGCAAGTGCAGTTTCTCTGTCCACGCCGAAAACCGCTAGCGCCGCCACCGTGGCCGCCTCCCACAGCCCTACCCCGGCGGGCACTGATGGGAGCGCGATTCCTAGGGCCACAATCGCAGTCACGAAAACCCCTACATATACCGGCTGCTCCGGTAAAAACCCCAACAACATCGAATAGACCGCTAGCGCCGCAAGGAGCCAGACAAGCACACTCCACAACGCTGCTATCCCCAGCCGTCTGCCACGCACAATGTCAATGCTCCTGAGGAAGTTTTCGGCAGCCTCCGAGGTCGCGCCACGCAAGCGTGGCGCGACCCGGCCGACAAATTCCCCGATAATCGCCACAAACCCGCTGCGTTTTCTCGCGAGGCCGAAGACAGCCACCATTGCCAGCAACACCGCGGCCACCACCCAGTATGCAATCGCGGTTATCAGCCCCTGCTGCGGCACAAGCGGCAACACCGCGAAAAGTAGCGCGAACACAGTGAGCACATCAATCATGCGCTCTAGCACCGCAGTCGAAAGTGCCTGCATCCCGCTCACCGCACTGCCACGGGTGGCCAGATACACGCGAGCCAACTCCCCTATACGCAATGGCAGAAGATTGCTCACGAAGTAACTAATGTTGGTTATCCAGAACAAACGCCCTCCTCCGATTTTTTCTTCCAGCAGCACTCGCCATCGCATCGCACGCGCCCATAACGACAATGTCTCGAACAGCACGAACGGCAGTAGCCACCAGTAATTGGCCTGAGCCATGGCACGGCCAAGTTCGCCCCAGCGGATGCCGCGCAATATCGCCGCCAACGCCACGCAGCTCAGCAGCAATCCCAGAGACATCTGCCAGCGCTTATTCATTAGAACAACATGCTCAAGGAGAAACTACGTGCGGTTGTGAGTGGAAACACTTCTTCCAGCTACCGAGATTAAACACCACCGACGCATTATAGCAAAACTGTCCGTCAAAGCCCTATTCCATTTTCCGGTCGCGCATCCCGACGGTGTGCAGCCCACACCAATCACGAGTACGTGGGAAAATCATCGTTTCAGACTGAAACGGTAAACACCCTCTCAGTCATTGGTTGTTAGCCTCGCCGCGCGCCTTCCCGCGCGATTATGTTTTCCTAAACACAAAATCCGGGGGGAGCAAGCCTTCGAGTGACCCACCCAGGACTCGAACCTGGAACCAATTGATTAAGAGTCAACTGCTCTGCCAATTGAGCTAGTGGGCCAAAATTACGCCCAGAATTATAACGCGGCGCACCACCCTGTCAACGCCGCGGGAACCGTCCGTAACGACGTCCTTCATCGCCAGTAATCAGGCCACCCAGTCGGCCCGATGCGATGCGGAACGAGCACGCGTAAGGCTCTCGGAATCACCTTGATTTCGAACCGCATTGCTGCTCCGGCCGGTTCCCCATCCAGCTGCAGCGGCAATTCTTTCTCGCTCTCCAACTCGAAGCTGGGCGCGACAACGCGTTCCACATCCCGATGTGCCTGATGGCGACCGAAAAGAAGCCTGCCGAATTGCGCCAGCGCATCACCAAAGCCGTTGCCGCGAAAGGCCCACAGCGCCAGCCGCCCGTCCTGCGCCCGCGCCTCCAGGTCCAGCGTGGCCAATCCTCCGGCATATGCTGGCACGTTCGTCACCACAGTTGCAACTATCTCGCCCTCGAAGCCAGTGTTTCCGCCACGCAGGCGAACCGACGCGCCAGGCCAACTCCGCGCCAGCCACATGCCGCGCGCAATGTAATGCCATCGCCCAAAGTGCCTTACTATCCGCCCGCGCGGCTCTACGCCATGCACGATGTGCCCACCCAAGCCAACCCCGGCCCACTGTAAGAACACACGACCGTTGCAGCTCCCGAGATCCACATTTCTCTCCGACCCCTTCACCTGCCGCTGCGCCGCCGACACCAACACCGCGCTCCACGGGTGCGCCGGCACAGCCAGTCCAAGCCCGCGCGCCCAGACGTTTCCGGTTCCGCATGGCAGCACTCCCATTGCCACTTCGCTTCCAGAAAGTACGGCCGCGACCGCGCCCACACTCCCATCCCCGCCAGCCACGAACACAACGTCCGCGCGGCAATCACAGGCCGCGCGCGCAAGTGTATTAAGGTTATTGTCGCGCCCCTCTCCGACCGTGCAAATTCGCACATCCCAGTCCATGTCGCCGAGCGCGGAGCGCACTGGGGGCAACATGTGTGCGACGTTAAATCGGCCCGCGCGAGGATTGTAAATCACGGTAGCGCGCACCAGTTTCGCCTAATGCTCCGTGCCACCGGAGCGGCAAGCCACGCCACCATCATTGAGAGCAGTGGCAGCAGCGCGGCCAGTGGCAGCGCGGGCAGCGGCCAGAAACTTGTGGACAGAGAGACGTCCAAATAATACTTCCCGCCCGCCGCTAGGTCGGGAAGATACCAATCATAAACCACGTCCCAAGCCAGGTAAAAAGCCGCAATCTGCACCGCCATTCCTGCAGCGATAAAGAAAAGGGCGTGTGTAGTCGCCAGCGCCACGTCCACTTTTCGAGCCCGGTGATTCAGTGCGCCAACAAACACTGTCACGGCGATCAGCGCCAGCACCGCTTCCACAACGCGCGGATGCACGAACAGGATTGGGTCAATGTTGAACCAGCTGACGGAAAATGTAAAGCCACGTGCCCGGAACAACGCGTGCCACACTACGAAAAACAAGAGCGCACCCAGCATCGGAGTGCGCCATCCCCAACCGGCGCGCCACCACCAGAGAGAATACAACCCGAAAGGCAGCAGGAGCAGCGCGACGATCGGCGCGCGCGACAGCCGCTCCCGCATCAACCGTGCCTCTCTCTGCGCCTGCCACTGCGCGCGCGCTTGCTCGCCCGATTCCCGTGCGAGATTTTCTGCCTCGGCGTAATCCGCGCCTGCCATTGCAGATTGCGCACGTTCGAGCAAGCCTTGCTCCATTTCCGCCTCGGGGTCGATCGCCAGAAGCAGCGCCCGGTGTCGGTCCGCCAGCTGCGCGGCCACATCCAGTGCGCGCCTTGCCCTTAAGGCGGCGGGCGCATCGATCTGGTCAAACAAGGCATCCCCTTGGTTGTGCGCCGGGATCTCCAGTCCCAGCAGCACAGCCACCGTGGGCGCTATATCAACCTGTCCCGCATCTGCATACACGCCCGGTTTTATCCCTCTTCCGGTCGCCAGCAGCGGTACGCGCCTCACCACGGCTTCGTGTCCCCCATGACCGCCACTGTCGATATGACCGTGGTCCGCAGTCACAAAAACAGCCGCCCTGCTAAGGTCAATGGACGCTATCAGGCCCGCAATCAGCCGGTCGGCCGATGCAGCAGCTTGCGCATACTCCACGCTTGCACCGCCAAATCCATGCCCGGCCGTGTCAACGCCTAGCAAGTGGACGAGCGTAAGCTGCGGCTCCCTCAAGAGTACCTTCCGCGCTGTTTGGACCAAGCGCTCATCGAACGCCAAAATGTCCTCAAGCGAGTCATATTCCGGAGGCTCAGAAAGCAAGTGTAGTTCCACACCCTCCGGGTTGAAGAGCGTGCGCCAACCGGCTGACCCGACAATGGCGGCGTCCAGCCCGCCCTTGCGCGCCGCATGGAAAATAGTATCCAATTCAATCGGCCGCTCGATGTCATTCGAGCTAACCCCACTCTGCTCCGGCCAGGCGCCGGTGGCGATGGCAGTCCATCCTGGGAAAGAGAGCGAAGGCTGCCCAACCTGCAACACACGTACCGCTCCGCGTGCACGCAACTGGTTCAGTTCCGACAGCTGCCGCGATACATCCACGCGCAACCCATCCACCACGAAAATGACCACCTGTTCCGCGATTGGCTCACCGACTGCTCCCGGAGCCGCCGCAGCCCGGTAGATGCCCTCGTACTGGGTGGCGCTTTGGTAACTGGTAGCAACAAGCGCAGGTGCGCCGAAGCGCGACCAAAGCAGCAGCACGGCCGAAATCACAATAAACGGCCAGCGACGCATCCGAATCAGGTCACCGGACAAAGCGCTCATGACGCCAGGGTGCTATAGATGGAACGGGCGACGCAGCTACTATACCAGTACACGTGTCCACGTGGTCGTAAATAAAATGCGCCGCGGCGATTCACGCCACGGCGCATTGCACGACTTTCTTGGCTGTTCCGCGCGTGCTAAAACAAGCCCACCACCTTTCCGGTTTCAAGGTCGATATCCACGTCGTAATACACCGGCCGAGTGGGCAAGCCGGGCATGGTACTCATCGCGCCCAGCAACGGATAGAGAAAACCCGCGCCAACGCTGGCGCGAATATCGCGCACCGGCACGATGAAGCCTTCGGGGACTCCCTTCAATTTTGGGTCGTGGCTCAGGCTCAGATGCGTCTTTGCCATGCACATCGGCAGCTGATCAAAGCCGACGCGATTGTAGAGCTCGATCTTCTGCTCCGCCTCCGGAGAGAACTCGACCCCATCCGCACCATAGATTTCCGTGGCGATGGTTTCGATTTTTTCCTTTATTCCTTTTTCCAATGGGTACAAGAATTTGAAGTTGCTCGGTTTCTCGCAGGCAGCCATCACGGCTTTCGCCAATTCAATCGATCCCGCGCCTCCCTCGGTCCAATGATTGGACATCACCGCATCATCTGCGTCGGCTTCGAGTGCAATCTTGCATACTAGCTCGACTTCGGCGGCTGTGTCATCCTTGAAGCGATTGATCGCCACTACCACCGGCACGCCAAAACGAAGCGCGTTCTTGATGTGTGCCACCATGTTGCCGCATCCGGCCTCGAGCAGCTCCAGATTCTCCTCCGTGTAGGCCAAGTCGAGCGGCTTGCCGGCCACCACTTTCGGTCCGCCGCCATGCATCTTCAATGCGCGTATCGTCGCCACCAGCACCACCACGTTCGGGACCAGACCACTGTAGCGGCACTTGATGTTGAAAAACTTCTCCATGCCGATGTCCGCGCCAAACCCGGACTCGGTCACCACGTAGCCATCCGGGCCGATCAGCTTCAGCGCAATCTGGTCAGCCACGATGGAAGAATTGCCGTGTGCGATGTTCGCAAACGGCCCGGCGTGCACAAAGGCCGGCGTTCCCTCCAACGTTTGCATCAGCGTGGGCATGATGGCATCCTTCATAAGCACTGTCAGCGCGCCGCTCACCCCGAGGTCATCAGCCGTAACCGGATCGCCACCTTTGCTGGTGCCGATCATCATGCGCCCTAAACGCTCGCGCATGTCCGCCAAATCCGTGGTCAACGCCAGAATGGCCATAATCTCGCTGGCCACGGTGATGTCAAAGCCGGTTTCGCGCGTGCGTCCTTTCTCCTTCGGCCCTTGCCCCACCGTAATCCCGCGTAGGAAACGGTCGTTCGTGTCCAGAACGCGCTGCCAGGTGATGCTCTCTGGGTCGATGTCCAGGCGCACAAAGCGCCCGCGCTCCTCCTCGGTCAATTCATTAGGGTCGCTCTTTTCAATTCCAAGTTTCTCCAGTCGGCGCAGCATCACCGGAGAGAACTTGCGACCACCATCTTTGGCGGGGGGGCACAACCTACCAAACAGCGCTTCGTCAGTTTGAGTGGATTCGTGGAACATGCGCGCATCGATAGCGGCTGCGAGTAAATTGTTAGCGGCTGTGATGGCATGGATGTCTCCAGTGAGATGCAGATTAAAGTCCTCCATCGGAATCACCTGACTGTATCCACCACCAGCTGCCCCGCCCTTGATGCCGAACGTCGGCCCCTGGCTGGGCTGTCGGATGCAGGTCAGCACCTTCTTGCCCAGATGGGCGCCAAGACCCTGGCACAACCCGACCGTGGTGGTGGTCTTGCCTTCGCCCAGCGGCGTGGGAGTGATCGCGGTCACGTCCACGTATTTGCCATTAGGGACATCCTTCAATCGGTCACGCACAGAAAGACTTACCTTCGCCTTGTATTCACCATAGGGCACCAGTTCATCCTCGTACAATCCCAGTTCGGCAGCGATTTCTCGCACTGGCACCGGCTGCACGGACTGGGCGATTTTAATGTCGCTGGGCACGGGCGAAAGCAATTGAGTCAGTTTCTTCGGCATTTTGGACTCCCTTTGTTGGTTTACCTTTTATGCAGAGTTGTACTCTTCAGTCGCAGGCGCAGCGCCAATCATGCCAGCACGATTGCAAGCGTGCCGCTGCCCCGCGCCAAGTACAGTACGTCACATTTCATTATTGAGCAATGTCACAATTTCGCAACGATAATCAATAGCACCCTTATAAGCGGCCAATCTCGATGACTGAGCGACCGTCGGCTGGCGGCGTTCAAGTCGCGACATTATGCCACAAACACGCGAAACTGTCACCCCAGCGGCAAGCCACACGGGCAGGTCCGGTCATCATTATTCTAGGCCATAGCGCGCAGACAAGTGTCATTAGTCACCTACTTCGTCCTTGACCACGCACTGGGGAAAAACGCAGCTATGCGATATACTTTGCTGACGCGGCGCAAAACCAGCAATATCCAGCCGAATCATGCAGGAGACCGATCAATGCCAGCTATTCTCACCACGATTCTATCTGCCCACGAGGGCACACGGGAAGCAATCATTCCGATTTTGCAGCAAGTACAGGAAGAATTAGGCTACCTTCCTGAAGATGCGATGCTACAAGTCGCTCGCCACACCCATGTGCCCGCAAGCCGGGTCTACGGAGTAGCGACCTTTTACGCCCAATTTCGTTTTACGCCTTTGGGCAAAACGCATGTGATGGTCTGCCGGGGAACCGCATGCCATGTGAACGGCGCCCGAATGATTTTAGAACAGACGGAGGAACATCTCGGCATCCAGGAGGGAGAAACCACGCCCGACCTGAACTATTCGCTGGAAACCGTGGCATGTATCGGGGCGTGCAGCCTGGCCCCCTGCGCCATGATCAACAGTGAGGTGGAAGCCAAACTAACAACACAAAAAGTAAAAGCTATTTTCGGGAGAGACGGGTGAATATGGCGTTAGACTTCGCCGCGGTCAGACATCAAGCCCGGCAGCAATGGAACACTCTGCACAACGGTCAACGGCCGTTAATCCTGGTGGGGACGGCCACATGCGGCCGCTCGGCCGGCTCGCTGGAAGTCCTGAAGGTACTGGAGACGGAAATTCAAGAACATGACCTGGAATGCAACATCATTGAGGTGGGTTGCATTGGCCTGTGTCATGCCGAGCCGGTGGTGTGCATTACCAAACCATCTCAACCGGGAATCTGCTACGGGAACATCGACTCCAAAAAGATAAAAAGACTGGTCAAGAGCTATCTAGCTGGAGATGATCCTCTGCCCAAACTAGGCCTGGGCACTTTCGAGAAAGGCCGCATTGAAGGGATACCGCAACTGTGGCAAACGCCAGTGCTAAAGCCACAACTCCGGCGCGTGCTACGCAACTGCGGCTTCATTGACCCGACCAACATCGGGCACTATCTGGCTAACAATGGCTACGCCGGGCTTGTAGAAGCGCTCAAAATCGGGCCAGAGCGAATCATCGAAACAGTCCAGCAAGCCGGGCTGCGCGGGCGCGGCGGGGCCGGATTCCCCACTTGGCGCAAATGGCAATTTTGCCGCGATACCGGGAGCGACGACAAATATATAATCTGCAACGCAGACGAGGGCGACCCGGGCGCATTTATGAATCGCGCGCTGCTCGAAGGCGACCCACATTCTATTCTGGAAGGCATGTTAATTGCCGGTCATGCGCTTGGCGCGCAGACAGGTTACATCTACTGCCGCGCCGAATACCCACTGGCCCTGGAAAGGCTGCGCGAGGCAATCCAACACGCGGAAGAACACGGGCTGCTGGGCGACTCCGTGCTGGGTTCGGATTTCAGCTTTCGTATCAAGATCAAGGAGGGCGCAGGCGCGTTTGTCTGTGGTGAAGAAACCGCCCTGATCGCGTCGATTGAAGGCGAGCGCGGCATGCCCAATTCACGCCCGCCGTTTCCCGCCATCTCGGGGCTGTGGAGCGATCCCACCATCATCAACAACGTCGAGTCGCTAGCCTGTGTGGCTCTAATCCTGCAGAACGGCGCCGAGTGGTTCGCCGAACACGGTTCTGAAAAAAGCAAAGGCACCAAGACCATCGCGCTGGTGGGCAAGATCAAGCACACCGGACTGGTCGAGCTGCCCCTAGGCACGCCCCTGCGAGAATTGATTTTTGACATTGGCGGTGGCGTTCCTGACGGCAAAACTTTTAAAGCAGTGCAGACTGGCGGCCCTTCCGGCGGCTGTATCCCGGCCAGCTTGCTCGATACTCCGGTTGACTACGAGTCTCTCATTGCAGCCGGCACAATTATGGGCTCCGGCGGCGTGGTTGTGATGGACGAAGACACTTGCATGGTCGACTTTGCGCGCTTCTTCCTAGACTTCGCTGAAAAAGAATCCTGCGGGAAATGCGCGCCCTGCAGCTTGGGCACCCGCCAAATGCGCGGGGTTTTGGAAGACATCACCCAGGGGCGCGGCCAACCCGGAGATATCGAACTGCTGGAAGAGATGGCAGAAGGCGTCAAAACCGGCTCGCTCTGCGGGCTGGGACAAACAGCGCCCAATCCAGTGCTCACCACCATCCGCTATTTCCGCGAAGAATACGAAGCCCACATTTATGAGCAGCGCTGCCCGGCGGGTACGTGTAAGGATTTCGTCTCGTACTTTATTTCGCCAGACCTGTGTGTCGGCTGCCTGCTGTGCCTGAAAAACTGCTCATCCAAGGCGATAACAGGCGCGCTGAAGCAAGTGCATATAATCGATCAGGATTTATGCACGCGCTGCGATGTATGCTATCAAGTCTGCCCGTCGAAAATCGACGCTGTGCGCAGATATTCTCCCCAAACTTCTTTACCCTTACCAGAGGCGACAGTCGCATGACAGGAAAACTCGAACTAACGATTGACGATCAAAAGGTGGAGGTGGTCGCCGGAAGCAGCGTACTGGAAGCCGCCCTGGCCAATGACATCAGTATCCCTCATTTGTGCCACCACCCCGACCTGAAACCAGCCGGCGCGTGCCGCACCTGCGGGGTCGAAATCGACGGCGGACGCATGGCGATGTCTTGTCAGACGCCGGTCGCTGCGGGCATGAAGGTACGCACTAGCAGCCCGGCGGTTGACCACGCACGCCGTACCACGCTCGAACTGCTGATCGCCGACCACTACACCGATTGTCTGGCCTGCCCGCTCAACACCGATTGCGATTTACTCAAAGCCGCCGCGCATGTCGGCATCTCGCGCGAGCGTCTGGAGCGGATGCGCGGCCCGAGCGAGTTGCTGCCGGTTGACCGCTCCAACCCCTTCTTTGAATATGACCCCAACAAGTGCATCGTCTGCGGCATCTGCGTGCGCACCTGCGATGAAATCGTCGGTCTGGGCGTGCTGGATTTTGTCAATCGAGGCTATCGAACTGTGATCGGCACTTTTGGCAACAAGCCTTTTATCGATTCGGTGTGCGAATCCTGCGGCGAATGCGTGGTGCGCTGCCCCGTGAGCGCGCTAGCCCCCAAGCAGGCGGAGCTTCCGGCCCGCGAAGTGCAGACGACCTGCGTATATTGCGGGGTGGGCTGCGGCATCTATCTGGGCGTCAAGGGCAATCGAGTGGTCAGCGCGCGCGGCGACCGGCAGCGCCCATCCAACCAGGGCAGCCTGTGCGTTAAGGGGCGTTATGGCTACCGCTTCATCAATCATCCCGAGCGTCTCGCCACGCCATTGATCAAGAACAATGGGCGCTTTGACAAAGCCAGTTGGGATGAGGCCCTCGACCTGATCGCGAAAAATTTCACCGCTAATAAGGGCGAACAGTTCGCCGCGTTTACTTCGGCCAAATGCACCAACGAAGAAAATTACCTGCTCCAAAAATTCACGCGCGCAGTGATGCGAACGAACACCATCGACCACTGCGCGCGGCTCTGACACTCCCCCACGGTGGCCGGTCTGGTCACCACATTTGGCAGTGGCGCGATGACAAACTCCATCGCCGAAATCGACGGTATGAAGACTATCTTCGCCATTGGCGCCAACATCACCGCCGCGCATCCGGTGATTGCGCACCGCATCCGGCGCGCGGCGCAAAATGGGGCCACACTGGTCGTCGCCAACCCGAAAGAAATCGGCCTATGCCGGAGCGCGCATACTTTCTTGCAGCTGCGCCCGGGCAGCGATACCGCGCTGCTGATGGGCATGGCGCGCGTGATCGTAGATGAAGCGCTTTGTGACGAAGCCTTTATCCGCGAGTATTGTGAAGATTTCGAGGCGCTTGCGCAATCGCTGGCCCAATATACGCCGGAATTTGTGGCCGAGGTGACCGGCGTGCCCTGGCAAGAAATCGCCGCGGTAGCGCGCCTGTATGCGACCAACAAGCCGGGCGGAATTTTCTACGCGATGGGAATCACGCAGCACACGCACGGTACAGATAACGTGAAGGCGATCAGCAATCTGGCGCTCCTCACCGGCAACGTGGGCAAGCCATCCAGCGGCGTCAACCCACTGCGCGGCCAGAATAACGTGCAGGGTGCATGCGATATGGGCGGGCTGCCCAATGTCTATCCTGGTTACCAGCGCGTGGATAACCCGCAGGTGCGCCAGAAATTTGAAGCCGCCTGGAATTGCGAACTGGATGACCGCGTGGGTTTGACCCATACCGAAATCATCGACGCCATTGACGAAGGCAAGATCAAGGCGCTCTATGTGGTGGGTGAAAACCCGGCCCTCTCCGAGGCAAACGCCGCCCACGCCACTGCCGCGCTGCAGAAGCTGGATTTTCTTGTGGTGCAGGATATTTTCCTCTCCGCCTCGGCGGAGTACGCGGATGTCGTCTTGCCAGCCGCCTCCTTCGCCGAAAAAGACGGCACCTTCACCAATACCGAGCGGCGCGTGCAGCGCGTGCGCCGGGCAATCGAGCCAATCGGGGAATCAAAATCGGACTGGTGGATTGTGGCGCAGATCGCACAGCGCATGGGCGCGGCAGGCTTCGATTTCAGCAACGTGCGCGAGATCATGGCCGAAGTCAACGCGCTCACGCCCAGCTACGCTGGCATCACCTACGAGCGCATCGCGCATAATGGCGGGCTGCAGTGGCCCTGCCCGGCCACCGACCATCCGGGCACGCAGTATCTGCACGCGGGTGGCTTTGCACGCGGCAAAGGCAAATTCATGTCCGTCGATTATCGCCCTTCGGATGAATCGCCGAACGAAGAATATCCGCTGCTATTGACCACCGACCGCAGCCTGTTTCACTGGCACTTTACAATGACGCATCGGGTGGCCGGGCTGCGCACGCTGAACAGCGAAGAACTGCTGCTGATCAACCCCTCAGATGCCGCGCAGCTGAACATCGCTTCCGGGGCAATGGTGACAGTCGCTTCGCGTCGCGGCGAAGTGGCCGCAAAAGCCAAAGTTACGAACCAGTGCCCGCCCGGCGTAGTCTCGATGACCTTTCACTTTGAAGAAACACCGACCAATGTGATCACGAACCCGGCCCTCGACCCGGTGGCGAAAGTACCGGAAACTAAGGTGGCGGCCGTGCGCGTGACCACGCTGCCATAGAAAGAAATCAGCGCGCTCTGCGTCTCAGCACTGAGTTTTCTCGCCTCCATTTGACGATAATAAAAACCGTCACCGAGTGGGACCCCTTCACTGGCTGTTGGCCTTTTCCTGCATGGCGCGCTCTTGCGGCCCCCAGAAGGTCTTGGTATAAGCCAGCGTCAGTTCCATTTCGTCTCGCGTCAGCGTGGCGGCAAAGCCCGGCATTGTGGTTGTGGGCGCACTGCCGCCCTCGGCGATGATCTGCAGCAGCTGCTGGTCGGAGTGATGCCAGGTGTGCCCGGCGCTGGTATGTGGCGGAGCCGGATAGATGCCATTCGCATCCGGCGTTTGCCAGCCGGGCTGCCCCTCGCCATTCGGGCCGTGGCAGGCGGGGCACTGCGCTTCATACAACATCTGACCTTGCGCGAATTGAGCCGCCGAAAGCTGGCCGCCGGTGCCCGCTTCGCGTTGCGCCAGGATCAACACTCCAGCCGCAAACACCGCCCCCGCAACCAGCGGCAACGAACGCAACAGGACCTTTTTTCGGCACGCCTGCTGACGGTGTAGCCGCACATGCCATCCGGATTTTTGTCTTGGCTTTGTAATCAGCGCACTCTGCGTTAGCCTGCGCCCCAACTCGGAAACTTTACTACACCCGAAAACGACGCAGCCGCAGGCTGTTGGTCACAACGAAGATGGAACTAAACGCCATCGCCCCAGCTGCCAGCATCGGGTGCATCCCCCCCAGAGCCGCCACCGGGATCAAAATCACATTGTAGAAAAATGCCCAGAACAGATTCTGGCGGATGATGCGCATGGTCGCCCGCGAAAGGTGGATGGCGCGCGCCACGCCGCGCAAATCGCCGCTGATAAGCGTCACGTCGGCGGCTTCGATAGCGACATCTGTTCCGGTGCCCATTGCCAGACCAACATCAGATTGCGCCAGCGCTGGCGCATCGTTGATGCCATCGCCCACCATCGCCACGCCGCCCGGCCGCAGGGGGGCAGCCTGCAAGTCCTGAATGGCGGCCGCCTTGTCTGCGGGAAGTACCTCCGCCACCACGCGCTCCACGCCTACTTCGCGCGCGATAGCCTGCGCGGTGTGCTGGTTGTCGCCAGTAAGAATCACCGCTTCCAGCCCCAGTTCACGCAATTCGGCCAGCGCCGCTACAGAGCCTTCCTTGATTTCATCCGCCACCGCGATCACCCCCGCCAGTTGCCCATCCAGCGCCACCAGCATGGCAGTTCGGGCCAGAGCCTGCAAACGTGTGACCACTGCATCCAGTCCATCCAGCGCCAACCCTTGCGCCTCCATCAATCGCTGAGTGCCGACCAGCAGCGCGTGCCCATCCACTTCGGCACGAATGCCCTGCCCGGAAATCGCGTAGAAACCAGCAGCATCGCTCAAATCTAACCCGCGCGCTGTGGCAGCAGCCACAATCGCTTCGCCCAGCGGATGCTCGCTGCCACGCTCCGCCGAAGCCACCAGCCGCAGCAACTCGCCCTCGGAAATGCCACCCGCGCCGTCAGCAGCCAGTTCGATATCGGTTACAGTGGGACGTCCGAGCGTGATTGTGCCGGTCTTATCCAGCACCATCGTGCCGATGCCACCGGCGCGCTCCAGCGCCTCGCTATTGCGAAAAAGGATGCCATGTTCTGCGCCGCGCCCGGTGCCGACCATGATCGCGGTTGGCGTCGCTAGCCCCAATGCGCACGGGCACGCGATTACCAGCACCGCCACCATGTTGATCATCGCGCGCGTAAAAACTTCCCCAGCCAGCCAGAACCAGCCCAGAAAAGTGAATAGCGCCAGAGCGATCACCACTGGCACAAAGATCGCCGACGTGCGATCTGCCAACGCCTGGATAGGCGCTTTGCTGCCCTGGGCTGCTTCCACCAGGCGGATGATTTGTGCCAGCGCAGTCTCCGCGCCGACCCTTGTTGCTTCAAACCTAAAGCTGCCCTGTCGATTCATTGTCGCGCCCACCACTTCATTACCGGCGCGCTTCTCCACGGGCAGCGGCTCACCGGTCAGCAGCGACTCATCGACAGTTGATTCACCCTCGATCACGACGCCATCGACGGGGATTTTTTCGCCCGGGTGCACAATAACCACATCTCCGGCAATCACATCATCCAGCGCGACATCTTGCTCCTGCCCGGCGCGGATCACGCGCGCTGTCCGGGCCTGCATCCCCAGCAATTTCTTGATCGCATCGGAGGCGCGCCCCTTGGCGTGCGCCTCCAGATATTTGCCGACGCGTATCAGTGCGATGATCATGGCCGCCGTCTCAAAATAGACATGCTCCCCCAGCCCCCGCCAGCCTAAGAACGGAGCCAGCAGCACTACGACGCTGTAGACATAGGCAACGCCGGAGCCCATCGCCACAAGCACATCCATATTGGCCGAACCATTGCGCAACGATTTGTAACCGCCGCTGTAATACTGCCAACCAACATAAAATTGCACCGGCGTCGCCAACAAACCTAGCAGCCATGCCAGCCAAGGGGCTGCTCCGATGCTGGCTGGCAACATCCCGAAATCATTCACCATCGAAATTGCAAAGGTCGGCACAGCGAAAACCAAGCCGGTGACAAGCAAATGCCGTTGCTGCGCCATTTCCTTTTCGCGCGCTGCACGTTCCGCATCATGCAAATCGCCACTCACCGCCACAACTTCAAATCCGGCCACCTTGGCCGCGCGACGCAAATCACCCTGGCTAATCAACGTAGGGATATAGTCCACCATCGCACGTTCAGTGCCGAAACTGACAGTCACCGCCGTCACCCCGGCCAACTGTTGAAACGCGTTTTGCAGCGCGCGCGCGTCATTGTCATCAGCCAAACCACGGATGGGCAGCTCGGCGCGCGCAGTGGCAACGCCATAGCCCACATGCTCGATTCTTCCGATAATTTCCGCGTGCGAGAGCGCTGCCGGGTCATATTCCACCGTGGCGCGCTCGCTGGCCAGATTGACGGCAGCCGTTTCCACGCCGGGCAGCTTATTCAAATTGCGCTCAATGGCCACCGAGCAATTCGCACAGGTCATCCCGGTGACCGGTAGAGTTAAGTGACTAGTTGGCATAGGGCTCGTTTGGAACAGAACATCCGCAAAATGTCGCTCTGCCCGCCCGTGCTGACCTGCGCCAACGGGAAAGCGTCAGGCCCGAAGATTCTCTTCATCACGGAAAGACAAACCAGATTCCTCCGCGCTGCGCCCGTCACAATGACACCCTTTTGGTCCGGCGGCTTATTGTTTCTAGATCACTTAGCTAACTGCCCTGTGGCGGATAGCCGATCTCAGTCAGCAAAGTTTCAATTTTCTCGACAGTAGCCGGTACCTCAAATCCAATGGCAGCTTGTTTATCATCCACCGTGACCACCACAGAAGCCACGCCCTCCATTTCATCGAGTTCCCGCTCAATATTCATCTTACAATGGCCGCACGAAATGGCCGGGATGTTGTATTTGATGGTGTTCATGGTTATGTCTCCTATTGAAGTTTTTCTGATTTCTAGTTATTTACCCGCGACCTGGTAAACATCCAAAATTTCTCTTAGCACCCGCTCCCGCTCGCTGGGGTCCTCGCCCCGAATAGCCGCTGTCACACAAGAATGCAGATGCCCATCCAGAACCAATTCACCCACTTTGGCGAGTGCCGCCTGCACCGCCTGAATCTGCTTGATCACATCGATGCAATACTGATCATCGGCAACCATTCGCTCAATGCTATTGACATGCCCGGCGATGCTGCGTAAACGATGCACAGTCGTTTCCTTGCTTTCAGTTTCCATAATTGACCCCCCCCCCACCCGGGGTGGGTTATTCACAGATTCTAGCTGAGAACAACCTGCGCGTCAACTGCGATTCTCGGGGTAAAATACATTTCCATGCCAGCGCTCACGCCGGACCTTTCCATCATCATCGTCACTTACAACTCGGCGGCGGTCATAGCACCCTGTCTGAGTTCCGTTGCAGCCCACCGCAGCGACCTGCGCGTGGAAACACTGGTGGTAGACAACGCTTCGGCCGACGACACGTGTGAGGTGGTGCGCCAAGAGTTCCCGTGGGCAAAACTGATCACTGGCCACGGGAACATCGGATTTGCCGCCGGAAACAATCTTGGCCTTGCAGCAGCGCAGGGGTGTTTTTTTCTCCTCCTAAACCCGGATACCGAAATTCGTGCAGGCGCACTGCAGGCGCTACTGACTTATGCGGACGCACACCCGCAAGTCGGCATGATCGCTCCGCGCTTGCATAACATGGACGGCAGCCTGCAGCACTCCACGTTCCGCTTCCCGGATTACCGCCAGGCCGTTTACGGCTTCTTCGAAAAGCTGGTGCCTATCGATTCGGTCGCAAACGGGCGCTACGCGCCAGATGCGTACGAAAGCGAGCGTCCCGTAGATCATATCCTTGGTGCCGCAATTTTCGTGCGGCGCCCGCTGTGGGAAGAAATCGGCGGAATGGACGAGAATTACGCCCTGTACTTCGAAGAAACCGACTGGTGCTACCGCGCCCGGCAGGCCGGATGGGAGCTACGCTATATTCCAACGGCGACAATAATGCACCGAGGCGCACACACTACGAGCGCCGCCCCCGAGCGAAGCTCGGTGCTCTTCGCGCGCAGCCAGGCCCGCTTTTATCGAAAGAACCTGGGTATGTTGAATTATCTCATGCTAAAGGATATCGCTTTTGTCGGTCTGACTTACTGGTTGGCGCGCAGCTCGGCGGCGCTGTTACGGGGGCGCATAAGCCAAGAACAATTCAAGCGGCGCGTGCGCAGCTACGGGCAGATTCTGCTGGCCTGAACCAGATGGAAGACCTTGCCATCGTAGTCCTCTGCTACAACTCGCGCGCCCACCTGCCGCGCTGTCTGCTCAGCTTAAGCGCTGCCATACGCGGACTTGCTGCCAAGGTGTTTCTGGTGGACAACGCCAGCACGGACGGCACTGCGCACTACGTACGGCGTGAATTCCCCTGGTGCGATTTAATTCGTAACGACCGCAACAGCGGGTATGCAAGTGGAAACAACCTAGGCCTGAAAGCTGCCGGATTCCCGAAAGCGCCGCGTTTCCGCCATGCCATGCTGCTAAACCCGGACACCGAATTACCGGCAGATGCGCTCCGCGCTATGCTCGCCTACTTGGAAAACCACACCGATATCGGGGTATTGGGACCGAAGCTGGTGCTAGCCGACGGATCCCTTGATAAAGCTTGCAAGCGGGGCCTGCCGACTCCGGGTACCGCGATTCTTCATTTCAGCGGGCTGGCGCGTTTGTTTCCCCGCAGCCCACTTTTCGGGCGCTACAACATGACGTTCGTGGGCGCGGACGAAATCGCCGATGTCGACTCCACCGTTGGCGCGTGCCAGCTGATGCGCGGCGGAGCGCTGGCAAAGGTGGGTCTGTTGGACGAGGACTTTTTCATGTATGGAGAAGACCTGGACCTAAACCTGCGCATGCGGCGGACGGGTTACCGAGTGGTGTATTATCCGGGCGTGGCTGTCAAACACCTCAAGGGCACATCCACGCGCAAAGAGCCGGAGCGCATGATCAACGCTTTTTACGACTCGATGAAGATTTTTCATCGCAAACATTTTGCCCACGAGCATTCGGCGCCTTTCAACCGGCTTGTATACGCGGTGGTAGATTTAATTTGCCGCTACAAACTCATGTACAACCGCTTCAAGCCACCGGCCAGACGCGTGGTCGGTTCCGCGCCGGAGTAGCAAGCGCAGTCGTTCGCTCACACCACCTTCCAGCGCAATTCCGCTCCGCTAAGCGCTGAAATCACCTCTGCGGCCACGTCCAGCCCGGCGCGATCCTGCGCTTCACGCGTTTGCGCCCCGATGTGCGCAGTGGCTATCACGTGCGGGTGCTTCACGAGCGCAGACGCGCCTGGCGGCTCGCTCTCGAAGACGTCCAGCGCCGCGCCTGCCACCTTGCCGCTTTCCAGCCCGGCCAGTAAAGCAGTCTCGTCGATCACGCCACCGCGCGCACCGCACAAAATGCGCACGCCATCGCGCATGGCATCTATGGCTGCAGCGTTAATCATGTGATGCGTTTCATCTGTCAAAGGGGTATGAACGGAAATATAGTCCACCGCCGAAAGCACGGTCTCCAACGTGGCCGGCTCGACATTGCGCACGCGCATTTCATCGGCCGAAAGATAGGGGTCATAGGCTATCACGCGCATTCCAAACGCGATTGCGCGCCGCGCCACTTCGCTGCCGATGCGCCCCACCGCAATCAGCCCGAGCGTTTTGCCGTCCAGTTCCACGCCCTTCAACTGCTTCTTCGGCCACTCACCCTGTTTCATCCGGGTGTCGGCAAAAGGCACGCGCCGCGCCAGGCACAGCATAAAAGCGAGCGTCAATTCAGCCACGGCCACACTCGCAGCCATGGGCGAATTGACCACCGTGATACCGTGGTGCTTACAGGCCTCCAGGTCAATGTTGTCCACGCCCACACCGGCGCGCCCCACCACCTCCAACTTCGTCGCGGCGGCAACTACCTCCGCCGTCACTTTTGTGCGGCTGCGCACCACCAGCCCGCGATAATCCCCGATAACCTTCAACAACTCACGGGCATCAATGTCTGTCCGAACGTCAACACCCACTGCCTGCCTAAGTTTCTCCACGCCAGCTGCCGCTATCGTATCCGCGACCAACACGCGCCCGCGAACGCTCACGTTCATAATCTCATCACGCAGCTCATCTCACGTACGCTGGGATTATACAGCACTCACCCTGGAGCTGACTCTTTCGTCTAAATTGGGTATAATCACTGTTGGAAGGATTGCCATGCCCTCAGACCATCCGCCAGCACAGCGCATCAGCATCCGCAATTTGGTAATTGAATTGCTGCTATATGGCATTCTCGTCACCCTGTACGCGCTGCTGGTTCTGCGCTGGCTCAGCACACCGCTGCAGGCACTCTTCCGTGAAAACCTTACCGTGTATGCGCTGGCCGGACTGGCTCTGATTGTAGCGCAGGGTGTACTACTGGAACGCCTGACCGCTTTCCTCATTGCCCGCTTCGGGGTGCAACACTTCGAATAGCAAATGGAATTCCCGATAGCGGGCGTCGTTATCAACCCGGCGTTTCTGGCCAGCATCGGCTTTGTTGTCGGCATCCTCGGCGGCTTTTTCGGGGTCGGCGGCGGATTCATTGCCGGCCCGATGATGTTCCTCGCCGGAGTGCCCATGAATTTCGTGGTCGGCACCGACCTCG
>MPMB02134322.1_pt1 | contig 58313 bp, 54 predicted proteins | sample 1617371 | NCBI WGS metagenome assembly MPMB02 (sample SAMN05944808, study PRJNA350692) | marine metagenome | biome: marine; feature: ODZ; material: water; isolation source: 300 m water sample filtered on 0.2 um supor filter | place: Pacific Ocean | collected 2012-04-08 | depth 300m m
ACGAATTTCAAAATGGAGTCTAACGGAACTGGCGCCGGATTGACCCATTTCCGCAATAACCTGGCCGCTGTAAATCTCGTCCCCCTCGTTAACGGTCACCGCGCGATTATGGGCATACGCGCTAAGAAAGGTCTCATCGTGTTTGATGATTAGCAATAAACCATAACCCCTGAGTCCCGTTCCCACATAAACGACCTTGCCGTTGGCAGCCGCACGTATTGGGCTTCCATCAACACCTGCGATATCAATACCATTCTCCCCCGCCGCACCATTAAAACGGGTGATCAGGTTGCCGCCTGCTGGCCACACCCAGCCTTCTGCGCTGGTGGGCGGGGCAGTCTGACCGGCTGAGGATTCGCTCGACGTAGCTCGAACCACTGCGGGCGGGTTGCTAGCCGAAGCGGGTCTTTCAGCTTGTAAACCGCTAACCACTTGGGAGGTCGAAATTTCTGTGCCAGGCATTTCCCCTCCAAGATAGATTTTCTGACCTACCTGAAGGGCATACGGGGTTTGCAGTTTGTTCCACCGAGCCACATCACGATAATCTAGGCCGGCCGTCCAGGCGATAGTGTAAAGGGAGTCTCCAGCTCGAACGACACGTGCGGTATGCTTGGTTCGGGCGTTGGTTAGATCACTGACTGGAACCACCGGGCTACCGGTGCACCCCACCACGATCCATGCCAGGCCTAAAATTAAGGCGAAGGCATTAATCAAACGGAAATCGGTATTAACCACTGAGCCAGAGAAAACCCGAAATCAATACAACTACCGTGACCCAGCCGACGACATCGACATGGCGGCGTAGTCGCGTTTCGAGCGCCTCCCCTCCCAAAAGAATCAAACCCGCGACCAAAAAGAACCGCGCTCCACGCCCTACCAACGATGCAAGCAAAAAAGGTACCAGGCTCATGCCAATTAGGCCGGCACTAATAGTGAAGATCTTGTAGGGAATCGGGGTGAAGCCGGCAACAAACACAACCCATACCCCGTAAATCTCAAACCATGTGCGTGCCCGCTCGAATGCCAACCTGGCGTCATAAAACTCGATGATTGGCTCTGCCACAGTACCGAATAGAAATTTTCCAATGAGATAGCCGAATAAGCCGCCAGCAACCGACGCTACTGTTGTCAAACCAGCCAGAAACCACGCCCGATCGCGACGGGCCAGAACCATAGGCGCCAACATGACATCGGGCGGAATAGGGAAAAAAGACGATTCAGCGAAAGACAAGGCCGATAGATACCTTGAGGCGTGGCGGTGAGTTGCCCACCGAAGCGCGGCGCTGTACAAAGGTGTAAAGATCTTCACGAAATAATTCCAGACACCAGTGGAACAAAAACCACAGGAACCGACTCAAATCGTTGGACGGTTCCGTGTGTTTTTTTCCAGTAGACCAAGGTCTGGTGTTGCTCCTCACCTTCTGGCGCAACCAATATCCCTCCTTCGGCCAGTTGATCAAAGAGAATGGTTGGCACCACTGCCGGCGCCGCCGTGAGAATTATTCCGTCAAATGGCGCATTAATTGGCCAGCCCGAAGCACCATCTCCATGACGAAAACTAACGTTGTTAATTCCAAGTGCCGCCAAGCGTAACTTTGCCGCATCCAACAACTGTTGAATACGTTCGATGGTATAGACTTGGTCGGCAAATTCCGATAGCACAGCCGCCTGATAGCCCGACCCGCTACCAACCTCCAAAACTCGACCCAAGTTATCGCGATTCGATCGCAATATCTGACTCATAAGTGCCACTATAAAGGGCTGGGAAATAGTTTGCCGGTACCCGATCGGCAGGGCGGTATCCTCGTAGGCGCGACTCTTAAGCGCATCCTCTATAAAAAGATCCCGCTGAACGCTGCTCATCGCTAGAAGCACCTTTTCGTCAGTGATACCCTTGCTTCGTAGCCCAGACACTAGTCTTTTACGGGTACGTTCGGAGGTAAAGCCATCAGTTAACGTTGCTGATTTGTAACCCACGATCACGGAGCCTGTAACCATGACTGAACCTGATTGAAATGCTCGTGACGGGTCAGATCGACATGAAGTGGGGTTACCGAGACGAAACCCTCACGAACTGCAAAGAAATCAGTTCCCGGCCCGGCATCCTGTTCCGAACCAGCAGGGCCGACCCAATATATTTCCGAACCATAAGGGTCTTTGGCGCGTATCACTGGTTCCGACTTATGGCGGTATCCCAGCCTGGTTGCCTGAATCCCACGAATCTCTTCTATCGACCGATCCGGTACATTCACGTTGATGATAGTGTCAGTTGGAAGTGGGTGCCTTGCAAGCCGCTCCAGAAGCTGTAGCGTGACCTGCCCCGCCGTATTGAAATTGGTCGGATGGGAGCCGACCAACGACACGGCAATCGCCGGCAATCCCAAAAAGCGCCCTTCCATCGCCGCCGCAACAGTTCCTGAATAAATCACGTCGTCACCCAGGTTAGCGCCATGATTGATCCCGGCGACCACCAGATCCGGCTCATCGGTCATCAATCCGGTCAGGGCAACGTGGACACAGTCGGTTGGCGTGCCATCCAGGTAATAAAAATGGTTTGGCGCCTGGTGAACCCTCAGCGGCCGCGTCAGAGTTAGAGAATTGCTGGCGCCGCTACGGTTCCGATCAGGTGCGACGACGAATGTTTCAGCTATTGAATTCACCGCCTGGTACAGCGCTAGCAGCCCGGGGGCGAGGTAGCCGTCGTCATTGCTGATCAAGATTCGCATAGATGGTCCGTTGCCAGGACGAACCGAACCACACGGTCCTCCAACCCTAATTATCCCAGAATTTATATCATTCGGGCTAATGATCTCGCAATTGCATAATCCTTATAGTGCCCTTAATTCATTAACCCCAGCGAGCCGCTAGGGTCAACCTGATAGACTGCTTGGGACTTCAGAGAGTGTTTCCAAGATGAATAAGGCAAGCCCTCGCAACAACTCGGCGGGCGACTCAGGCGAGTACCGGGAAATCCGGTCGGTTACCCTGGTTGGAAGCGCCTTAGATGGTATTCTGGCTTTGGCAAAGGTCGCGGGAGGTTATTTTGGTCACTCTCAGGCGCTGATTGCAGACGGTATTCACTCTTTTTCCGACCTTCTAACCGATCTGCTTGTCATTGTCGCAGCTCGGAAAGCCAGCCATCAAGCTGACCGAGAACACCCCTATGGCCACGGCCGCATCCAGACGATTGCAACCGCCCTACTCGCGGCCTCACTTGCACTGGTCGCCTCTGGCGTTGCCTGGGACGCTGTAAACCGGCTGGCGGCCCCTGATGCACTGCTCCAGCCGGGTTGGGGAACTCTTGTCATTGCCGCTGTGTCTGTAATTGTGAAGGAAGGTGTTTTTCACTACACCATGCGGTCCGCGAGGCGTTTGAACTCCTCTTTGCTGCGTGCCAATGCCTGGCACAGCCGGACCGACGCCCTTTCTTCGGTAGTAGTGATAGCCGGAATAATCGGCGCTATGCTCGGCTTGCCCTGGGCCGACTCAGTTGCGGCAATTGGGGTCGCAACTATGATCCTGTATGCCGCCTTCCGTATCGGCAAAGAATCTGTCGAAGAGCTGATCGATACGGCGGTGGACGCGACAACCCAGGAAGAGGCCCGGCAAACGATTATGGCTGTTCCGGGCGTGCTTGATACTCACGAACTAAGAACCCGCCGCATGGGCTCCAAGGTGTACGCAGATGTCCACATCCGCGTTGCGCAGTTTATCAGCGTCTCTGAAGGGCATCACATCGGTGACAAAGTAATGAAAGCCTTAAAGGATCGTTTTGAGCGGATGATTGATGTAGTCGTGCATATTGATCCGGAAGACGATTCAGTACCAGCTGTTATCGATACACTACCACAGCGGCCTGAAATCGAACGTGGTGTCGTGAGCGTATTAGATCGTCATGGCCTTGCTTTACAACGATCTGGTGATAAAGGCTATTCGGGCCTCATTCTTCATTTTGTCGGCAATGAACTCAACGCGCAATTGGTTCTACCTCTACCGCAGACCGACCAGACCGACCAGACCGACACAATCGCTGAAGTTGCCAGTCAAATTGCAATTGACATTGTTGCGTCTACTCCGATCCACCGGGCGGAAGTCCTGTTTTCCTCAACTGCGCACCGCTAAGCTGGCCGGTGAATTGACCTCATTACTGTAATCACTTTAATTAGGAATACTCCGCCAGGACCCAAGCACAACTTCGCTTTTAGCGAGAAACGTCTAACTCAAGAATGCGTCTTTGCGTCGCACGCTTGACCGTGACCGTTAGTCCATCGACCCCAAAGGTTTCTCCGCTTTTCGGTATTCGCTGCACTTTCTCCAGAATCCATAGACTCACCGAATCTGTCGGTTTTCCGGACAGTGGCGTGCCGAAATATTCCGTCAGCACACGTAACTCTGACGTACCCTCGACAGTCACGCTGTCTGGGCCGTGCGGGACCAGATCGAGTGGCGCGATATCACTCTCATCATAAATCTCGCCAACCAATTCCTCCAGCAAGTCTTCGAGGCTCACTACCCCCTCCATGAGGCCGTGTTCATCGACGACAACTGCAAGATGGTGACGTTCTTGGCGCAACGCCGAGATGCTATCGGTCAGGGACTGTCGGTCCGGAACGAAATAAGGCGGACGGGCGAGGTCAGTCAGACAGACTTCTTTATCACCAGAAACCAATGGTCTAAGTACGTCGCGAACGTGAAGTATACCGATAATTTCGTCAGGATCATCGTCATGCAAAGGAATACGGCTAAAGGGTGAAGCCATAAGCCGGTCTACCGCATCTGCTATAGCCATTTGAGCGGGAAGGCGAAAGACTTTGTGCCGTGGTGTCATCACATCGGACACTGAGAGATCGCTAAAGGCGAATGCTCGCTCGATAAGCTGTTTCTCACCTTCCTCGATCGTGCCCTCCTCTTTTCCATATCCGGCCATGCTGATGAGTTCCGACTCGGTTACCACGGGTTCCTCACTCGTTCCTGAGGCACCATTGCTCATTGCGAGGGCGATGCGTTCAACCACGATTCCAATCGGGGCGCTTAGGTAGGCAAAACCGAGGATCGCCGGCGCGACTGCGAGAGAAATTCGCTCCGAGTAGCGGGTAGCCAAACTTTTTGGCGTGATCTCTCCAAAAACAAGAATAATAATCGTCAGAACTCCCACTGCTACGCCAGGCCCAGCGTCGCCAAACTCGCGTGTGGCAATCACCGTCGCAAGCGCAGAGGCACTGATATTCACAACATTGTTACCAATAAGGATCGCAACCAACATGCGCTGGGGCTGGGCCTTTAGTACGCACAAGGCTCGGGAGCCGCGCCGTCTGTCGCGGGCAAGGGCATCCGCACGACCAATAGATAAACTTACCAATGCCGTTTCCGATCCGGAAAAAAAAGCCGAAAGGAAAAGCAACAGCAGCAATAGCAGGCCCTCACCCATGGCTCGTGGTCAAATAATCCCACTCATACACGAGTGAGCACCTGAATCTGATGGGTCGAAAAATCTACAGTGGAAAATGAGTTGGCGCATGAGTCAAAAAGGGGATTGCACCCGAGCGGCTGTACAAAAATGTAAAAAGGCGCTTTCAGTTCGCTGTCTGAAGGCTGCCAGCGTATTCAGTGATAAGATCAATTTCACTAAGAAGAATTTCAAAAGGCGGATAGTAGGACTCAACATTGGACCATCGTGCGTAGCCGGGTACTCGGACAAAAACCGGGTGAGGACGGCGGGTGTAAAAAGTCTGAAAACGCTCGCGCCAATCGACGCTCTTCACCATCCAGGAAAAAGAAGGGCTGTTTCCAATCCCGCCCATTCGATTGTAGTCGCCGATGACGTGGCAGCGAGAGCAATACTGCCGGGCGAGTTCAAAGCCGCGTTCGATTTGAGAATCGGCAAGAGCTGTGAATGGCGCGCAAAAGATCAAAATGATAGCCCAAGTCCAATGGCGATCAAAAAGGCCGCAAGAATCCAAAGGATTCAGGTTTTTACTCAGTATCGACAAACTGAATCCAGTTATTCGTGTCATCAACTTGGCCGTGCTGGATCGCAAGCAGCGACTGGAAAAGTCGTTGAGAAATGCTATTAGCCGACGGCGGGCGGGCACGAATATCAAAATCTTGATATTGGATCGAATCCACGGGCACAACCACTGCTGCCGTGCCCGCTCCAAATATCTCGAGCAAGTTTTCCGACTCGGTCGCTTTACGAAGTTCCGCCATAGAAATTCGACGGGCGGTGGCTTTTATCCCCCATTGTTTCAACAGCGATAGCACACTATCACGAGTGACCCCAGGGAGAATCGTTCCTGAAAGCTCGGGAGTGATCACCTCGTTGCCAATGCGAAAGAATATATTCATCTGCCCTGCTTCTTCTGCAAACGCGTGTTCATCGCCGTCTAACCAGAGTATCTGATCGAAACCCTGGGAAGCCGCTTCAAACATTGGTTTGAGGGTCGCACCATAATTTCCGGCAGTCTTCGCGGCGCCGGTTCCGCCCGAGGTCGCTCGTGTATATCGATCTTCCGCCTTTACTCTCAACGGTCGACCATACTGGGCGAAGTACTGACCGACTGGGGCGGCAACGATCACCAGGGTGTACTGATTGGCCGGGCGGACAGCGAGATGTCCCTCCGTTGCAAAGATCATTGGCCGGATATAAAGCGCCTCACCGAATTTTTCCGGAATCCATTTGGCTTCTACCGCTACGAGTGAACTGATCCAGTCAATTAACTGATCCGGAGCGGGAGCGGGAATGCACAGCCGGTTACACGAGGCAGCCAAGCGCTGTGCGTTTCTATCAGGGCGAAACAACCTTATCCGATTGTCGGCAGTTCCCCGATAAGCTTTAAGTCCTTCGAAAACGCTTTGCCCGTAGTGGAGTCCAAGTGCAGCCGGATCCACTTTGAGCGGTTCGCGTGGCACAATCCGTGGGGATTTCCACTCGCCGTCAGCCCAATCGCATAAAAGCATGTGGTCCGAGAAGGCGTCGCCGAAGCCCAGGCTATCAAAAGCGGTTTCGGCGTGAGCACTTTTGTCGATGAGGGTTACTGGAATGTTACCTGTCTTGGCCATAGGTCAAATACGCCTTACTGACTGATGTGCTTGCGTATAAGTTCGATTAGTTCCCTAATTTGGTCCGTTGTGAGTTTAGTCGCAGCCGAAAAAATAATTTTGCCATCTCCTGACACACCGAGCACATGGTAGCCCTGGTCCACAAGCCCCCACTGGGAGACAAAAGCACGATTCTTGTCCCGTACATAGACCGTATTTGGGTATTTTTCCTGCTTCCCCTTGAGGATCAGGTCGATAGCAAAATCGGGTTTCCAGGACGCTGCCATGTTGATGGCGCCAATGGTAGCAAAGTTTTGTGGGTCAAATCCCTCGTTCGCTAGCGCTTCTTCAACGTGACTATTGACTTTGACCTTGTCAGGGTCGACATACATTAGAACATGCACCTTCCCTGTTAGTTCTGCGCTTGACCAAGCGCTCCCATCGACTCGCCCTCCTGCGTTTCCTTCCAGAAGCAAAAACGGTGGTGCCTCACCGATTTTGAGATCCGCCAGCAAAGCCGGTGACGACAGAAAAAAGATCAAAAAAAGTATGTGTTTCATATAGCATGTCCTATGGCTTTGGATTTTTGAATATTACCCGGCGACCAACCAACTGACATTTCCCAATCAGATCTCATATTAAACCGGGTATGGCCGTTTTAAAAAGTGCTGCTTTGATTGCGTACCTCATTAAAGTTCCCGGCGAGTATTTCTGCGCATCAGACCGCATTTGCGGACACAAACTGGGTTGCATTCTTCTTCCCAGGCCTGCGGATAGATACGACGGTAGGGCTCCTCCAGAAGGATCTCCTGCAACAATCGCCGGTTGATATTGTGCTCTTTGCGATTGAGCTTTGCCCTTGGATACAAATGTTTTTCGTCATCGGAACCTTCGACCCAGCAGCAGGCCGATACGCTACCATCGGCAACAATGTACGGTCGATTCTCATTAGCCGATTTGCAACTGATTGGCTGAGTGACTTGGTGTCGACCGCTTTCGGCACCTGTCGTGGGGTAATTTTTCCGAGCCCATGGTTAGCGCTGTGCCTGTAGCCGTCGAATCGCACTATCTAGCCGGCTCACGTTTCAGGCTGCTTTAACTGCATAAAACAAGCAGTCGCTGACCGGAGGGTCTGATTTGGCATTCTCAGCTCGGCGAAGAAGAGCAATAAATTACGAATCCAAAATTGGTCGGGGCGAGAGGATTTGAACCTCCGACCGCCGCACCCCCAGTGCGGTGCGCTACCAGGCTGCGCTACGCCCCGATATCTTGCGACGAATTCTAAAGCACTAAGGTCCCAGAAGTGCGGAGATTTCTTGCAATTCATCGACAAGTTGAGCCGCCGCCTTATCACCGCTCGCCCCAGCGCGTTTTGGTTCCCTCCCTTTTAATTGGTTGCAGGCGCCGCTGATGGTGTACCCCTGGATATAGAGTAGCTTCCTAATAGTCCGAATGAGTTCAACTTCGTGACGCTGATAATAACGGCGATTTCCACGTCGCTTGACCGGCTGCAGCTGAGGGAATTCTTGCTCCCAGTAACGAAGCACGTGGGGTTTGACGGAACACAACTGTCCAACTTCCCCAATGGTGAAATATCTTTTTCCCGGAATCGGAGGAAGCTCATCCGAGCTGGGGTCTAGCATTGTCACGACGTATGGCCTTTACCGATGTTCGCATTGATCGCGGTTGTATTGTCGCTAATCTGCTCCCTTACCTTTTGGCTCGCACGATAGGTCACCACCCGCCGCGCTGATACTGGCACCTCTTCCCCTGTTTTTGGGTTTCGGCCAGGCCTGCTGTTTTTCTCGCGAATGGTAAACCCGCCAAAGCCTGACAACTTAACACTCTCTCCAATTTCGAGCGCTTGGCGAATCTGCTCAAAAAACAGTTCTACAAATTCTTTCGCTTCTCGCTTATTTAACCCGAGTTGGTCAAAAAGCGTGTTCGCGAGAGTTGCTTTGGTAATAGTGTGTGTCGCCATAGTATTTAAATTCCAGCCTACCCTGCCCTCAGTTCTCCGCCGAGGTCGCTCGTTATCGCGGCGATAATGCGCCCGGTAATGTTGTCCGCCTCCTCATCTGTAAGACTGCGGGAATTGGCTTGCAACGTCAAGCGGTAAGTAACAGATTTTTTCCCTTCTTTGATACCTTTACCACGGTAGATATCTACAAGGTCAAGGGTCACTAGTAATTCGCCAGCCGACTTGCGAATGCACGACCGTATTTTTTCCGCAGCGATATCGTTGGAAAAGACAAAAGATAAGTCACGACCGATCACCGGAAATCTTGAGGCTGGCGAAAATTGGGGAATCTTGGTCTTATTTACTAGGTCCCAATCTAATTCGAAAGCAAAAATCGGTGATTCCAGTTCAACGAACTCCTGCAACTTTGGCGAAATTCGCCCGATCCAGCCGCAGGATTGCCCTTCGACCCATATTTGTGCGCACTGCCCTGGATGATAAGCCGGGTTCGAGTTTTGCTCAAAAGTGGTGCACCTTTTCGGATCTGCTAACCTGAGAAGTGCCTCGACATCCCCCTTAACGTCGAAGAAATCGATCGGTCTGCTCGGCCTATCCCAGGATTGATCTAGTGCCATGCCCATAGATACCCCGGCAATTCTCTCAATCTCAGTACGGCCCCGCCCTTTCTTTAGGTAAACACGCCCCGTCTCGAAAAACCTGACGTCCCTGATTTGGCGCCTCGTATTATTGGAAAGCGCCTCAAGCAATCCTGGTAAAAGCGACAGACGCATCTGCCCCAGGTGTGACGCAATTGGGTTACGCAGATCAATCGCCGGCATACCAGGTGCAACCAGCCTCTGCAGAGCGGGGTTAACAAAGCTATAGGTGATAGCTTCATAATATTGCCTATCGACCAACAAGTCCCTGGCCCGATCAACGTTCAGAACTTCTTCAGGGGCGAGTCCACAGCCAACCTGAACTCGCGGCGTGCGGGGTTTAAAATTATCGTAGCCAACGATACGCGCTACTTCCTCAACGAGATCATGCTCGCCGGAAAGATCAAAACGATAACTGGGTGGGATAACGGTCCACCCACCCGACTCAGCTTTGGGATTCATTCCTAGCGAATTGAAAATAGCCCGAACCTGACGCACGGGAATCTTCTCACCCAGCAAGCGCTCAAGCCGGGATTTGCGCAAGGTTAAGGGTCTGCGAGGCGGGAGTTGGCGCTTGATAGTGCGGCCGAAGATCGGTCCACAGGCTCCACCACAGGCGTCCACTATTAGCTCGCTCGCTCGCTGAATTGCCACTGCGGGTAATTCGAAGTCCACGCCTCGTTCAAACCGATGGGAGGCATCCGTTGGCATGTTGTAACTTCTGACGGTTCGGGCAATCGCAGTTGGCGCGAAAAATGCGGCCTCAAGCATTACCGTCCGGGTCGTGTGCGTAATCATCGTGGCCATACCGCCTTTCACGCCGGCAAGCGCGATCGGTCCACCATCGTCCGCGATAACCAGGTCTTCCTGTTTCAGGCGAATAGCCACACCATCAAGAAGTTTGAGCCTCTCGCCTTTGATCGGTGCACGTACGGTAATTCCGCCCTGAAGGCGCTCGGCATCGAATGCGTGCATTGGCTGACCGAGTTCAAGCATGACGTAGTTGCTGATATCCACTAGTACATCGATGCTGCGAATTCCGCACCGTCGAAGCCGCTCCCGAATCCAATCCGGCGAACGCGAGGTAGTATCTAGCCCTTCAATGATACGACCCATGTAGCGCGGGCACTCAGCCGGACAAGCTAACTCAACTTCGCGCCTAAGTTTGCTGCGCGCCCGAACCCGCGGAAGCGGCGGAATCTTTAGACGCCCGTTTGCAACCACGGCTGTTTCGCGGGCGATCCCAAGCAAACTGAGGCAATCGCCCCGATTAGGCGTTAGGTCGACTTCAAGCAATTGATCACCCAGGTCGAGATGGGTGTTCAAGCTTGTGCCGGGTACCAGCGAGGGATCGAGGTCGAGTAATCCGGACACCGAGTCGTCAATGCCCAACTCAGCGCCCGAACAAAGCATGCCTGTAGAGACTTTGTTTCGAATGGTAGTTGGTCGGATAACTGACCCGTCTGGCAGGATGGCGCTGGGCATAGCTAGAGGAGCGACCATCCCGGCACGGGCATTGACTGCCCCGCAGACCACCTGGATCACAGATCCGGAACCGCTGTCGACCTCGCACAGCGATAAATTGGCAGCATCAGGATGCGGTCTCAAATGAGTGATCCGCGCAGCAATCACCGCCTCAGACACCCGCGGCACCAAAGCCAACGCACCGGCTTCTAGTCCTGCCGCAGTGAGTCGATCTGCCAGAGTCGCAAAATCCAGGTCGAAATCGACCCACTCACGCAGCCAGTTCTCACTAATGATCAATTCCCGGTCCTCATTCAGGAAAATTGGCTCAAAAACGTGACTTCATTTTCGAAAAACAGGCGCAGATCATCTACACCGTAACGCAGCATCGCTAGGCGTTCGATCCCTAGCCCAAAGGCATAACCCGTGAACTGCTCATTATCTATTCCAACCTGGTGGAACACCTGCGGGTGCACCATGCCGCAACCCAGAACCTCGAGCCATCCAGTTTGCTGACAAACCCGGCAGCCGCGCCCTTCACAGAATACACAACCCATATCGACCTCGGCTGAGGGCTCGGTAAACGGAAAAAACGATGGCCTGAATCGAACCGGGAGTTGCTGCTCAAAGAATTCTTGAAGAAAGAAGGTGAGCGTGCCCTTAAGATCGGCGAAAGAAATATCGGTGTCAATCGCTAGTCCCTCGACTTGATGAAACATCGGCGTGTGAGTTACATCCGAATCGCACCGATACACCCTCCCCGGCGCTATGATCTGAAGTGGCGGCTGATGGCACTCAAGATAGCGTATCTGGACTGGCGAGGTATGAGTTCGAAGCACCACGCCAGGCGATATATAAAAAGTGTCATGCATCGCTCGGGCGGGATGATCCTTGGGAATGTTTAACGCCTCAAAGTTGTGGAAATCATCCTCAATCTCCGGGCCATGAGTCACATCAAAGCCTGTGCGCTGGAAGATCCGTTCTATTCGCCTCACGGTTCGGGTAATTGGGTGGACCCCTCCTAACAGGCCGCGCCTGCCCGGCAACGTCACATCAATGCGATCTTTCTGGGCGTCCGAAAGTTGTTTGCGTGCCGCCAGGATCTCCCCTTTTTTGGTCAGAGCACCGCTAATTTGATCCCGTGCGCGATTTACCGCTTGACCGAACGCCTTTCGGTCGCCCAGCGGCAAGCTGCCTATTGATTTCAGTTGGGCGGTGACCGAACCGTGACGGCCTAGGAATTCAACTCGTGTTATTTCGAGTTGGCGCGAATCCACAGCCTGGTCAATGGCTGACAACGCCTGGCCCAATATCGAATCCAGCGTTGCGTGTACTTTCCCGGTCATCGCGGTTTCAGCGCCTCCAAACAAAAAGGGGAAAGGTTCTGGCAGCCTTTCCCCGGGGTGTGGCCCCTGGACACAGGGCCGCTGTTGTCACGGGTTTCAGGCTGCCAGCGCGGATTTTGCCTTTTCAGCGAGCGCTGCAAATGCGTCATGGTCGTTCACGGCCATGTCAGCAAGTATTTTACGATCAATGAGGATGCTGGCCTTACCCAGACCATCAATAAGGCGACTGTAGCTAAGGTCGTGAGTCCTAGCTGCTGCGTTGATACGAACGATCCACAGCATCCGGAACTGTCTTTTACGTTGACGTCGATCTCGGTAGGCGTACTGATCGGCCTTCATTACCGCCTGGTTAGCTACCCGAAATACGTTTTTCCGGGCACCACGGTAGCCTTTCGCACGGGAGAGGACCTTGGAGTGTCGGGCGCGGGCCGTAACACCTCTTTTTACTCTGGGCATGATGCTTTCTCTAGGTAATCTTGGCTTGAATCGTTAACTGTAGGGCAACAAACGGCGGACTGCAGCCTGGTCAGCCGGATCGACCAGCAGGCTTTCCCGCAACTGGCGTTTACGCTTAGTCGACTTCTTGGTCAGGATGTGGTTGCGATAGGCCTGTGAGCGCTTGAACTTGCCGCCCGCGGTCTTGGTAAATCGCTTGGCAGCTCCACGATTAGTTTTCAATTTTGGCATTGTCGGTATTTCCGTAATCAGTTCTTTGCCGGCGCCAGCACCATAACCATCTGCCGACCTTCCATCTTTGGCATCTGTTCTACCACTCCGATATCCTGCAAGGCGTCCTCGACCCGCTTCAGCATTTCCATCCCAAGTTCCTGGTGAGCCATTTCTCGACCGCGAAAACGCAGTGTGACCTTAACTTTGTTGCCAGCTTCCAGAAATCGGGTTAGGTTGCGAACCTTAATATCGTAATCGCCGATATCGGTTCCGGGGCGAAACTTAATTTCCTTGACAGTGATCTGCTTTTGCTTCTTTTTGGATTCCTGTTTCTTTTTAGATTTCGAGTACAGGAACTTCCCATAGTCCATCAGTCGGCAGACTGGCGGTTCCGCGTTTGGCGCTATTTCCACCAAATCCATTCCGCGCTCGACAGCGATGCCTCTGGCCTCGATTGCAGTAACGATCCCCAATTGTTCACCAGAGTCTCCAACTAGGCGAATCTGGGCGTCGACGATATCCTCGTTCAACCGCTGTTGTTTTGCTACTGCTATCGGTTTATCCTCCAGAAATATTAACGCCGTGCATCAGCTTCAAGGTGGAGGAGTCTTTCGGACAACTCGTCTACTGGGATTGCTCCCAGATCCTCACCTTCGCGCGTGCGCACGGCGATTTGTCCTTGCGCCATCTCCCGGTCACCCACAATAAGTAGATACGGAATCCGCCGCAAAGTCGATTGGCGAATTTTATAGCCTATTTTCTCGTTTCTCAAGTCACTTTCGACTCTGATGGCCTGTTTTTTAAGAGATTTTTCTGTTTCCAACGCATAATCGCGTTGTCTATCAGTAATATTAAGAATAACTGCCTGCACCGGCGCCAGCCAAAAGGGTAGCCGGCCCTCAGTATCCTCAATCAGAATGCCTATAAAACGTTCCAGAGAGCCTAGGATGGCCCGATGGATCATGACCGGTGTCTTTTTGGCTCCATCCGCCGTGACGTACTCGGCATCGAGCCGACCCGGCATCGAGAAATCCACCTGAATCGTCCCGCACTGCCATCGCCTCCCAATCGAATCACGTAAAACGAACTCGTGTTTGGGGCCGTAAAAGGCGCCCTCTCCTGGTTGGACGGTGTACGCGATACCTTTTTCTTCGAGCGCCAATGCAAGCGCTTTCTCGGCGCGGTCCCACAACACGTCCTCGCCGACTCGTTGCTCCGGGCGTGTCGACAGAGCTACTTCGATCTCTTTAAAGCCAAAATCCCGATACATCCGATAGGTGAGTTCAATTAACGTCGAAACTTCTTCTTGTAACTGATCCTCAGTACAAAATACATGGGCGTCGTCCTGTGTGAAACGCCGTGCGCGAAGCAGGCCATGGAGCGTGCCAGAGGGTTCCTTGCGATGGACAATCCCAAACTCAGCGATCCGGATCGGCAGGTCGCGGTAGCTGCGTAGGCCCTGATTAAAAAGCTGGACGTGCCCGGGGCAGTTCATCGGCTTAATCGCGTAATCACGATCATCCACCTGGGTGGTGAACATATTGTCCCGAAACTTATCCCAGTGCCCGGACCGCTCCCACAGGCTTCTATCGAGCATCTGCGGTGTATGCACTTCCTGATAGCCGTACTCGTCGAGCAACTCTCGTACATAACGTTCAACCACTGTGTACAGTGTCCAGCCGTCCCGGTGCCAAAAGACCATTCCTGGGGCTTCTTCTTGAAAATGAAATAGATCAAGCTCTTTACCAATCCGCCGGTGGTCGCGTTTTTCGGCTTCTTCGATGCGCTGTAGATAATCCTGCAGAGATTTTTTATCCGCCCAGGCCGTCCCGTATATACGCTGCAGCATCACATTGCTTGAGTCGCCTCGCCAGTAAGCGCCAGCGAGTTTGGTCAGCTTGAATGCTTTGAGGTGACTGGTATCAGGGACATGGGGTCCCCGACACAGATCTACGAAATCGGCCTGCTGATAGAGCGAAAGCTCTTCTTGCGCGGGGATCTCTTCGATAATTTTCGCCTTATATTCTTCGCCAAGATTACGAAAAAACGAAATCGCATCATCTCGCTCCATCGTTTTTCGTTCGATAATCGTCCCTTTTTTTGCGAGCTCTGCCATCCGCTGTTCGATACTTTCAAGGTCGCTTTGGGAAAAGCCTGGCGCGTAGGCAAAATCGTAATAAAAGCCGTCTTCAATTACCGGGCCTATAGTCACCTGAGCATCGGGGAAAAGCTCTTTCACGCCTTGCGCAAGCAGGTGGGCGCAGGAATGTCGAATAATCTCAAGGCCTTCGATGTCCTTTCCAGTAATAATGCGAACAATCGCGTCTTGGTCGATTTCAAAAGATGAATCGACCAGTTGACCGTCAACTTCTCCGCCAAGGGCCGCCTTTGCGAGGCCCGGGCCGATGTCTGCGGCAATTTGAGCCACTGTGGCTGGCGCCGAATATTCACGGACGCTGGCATCTGGTAATGTGATCTTCATTGTCGCGATATATTTTGTGTTCAGGTTGTAATTCGGGAAAGTAGAATCGTAATCCGGAAAAAAGGTTGCCGGCACGAGGCCGGCATTACCAGGCGAGATCGTCGTGGCTGAAATGGTAGGCGCGAGTGGGATCGAACCACCGACCACCTCCACGTCAAGGAGGTGCTCTACCACTGAGCTACGCGCCTGTTGGCCGGATTCTAGCGTATTTTTAAGGCTCCTGTTGTGGATTGTGCTACCTCTATATCGAAGGTCTACGCAAGATGGCAAGAGGGCCGTTCGCCCCCGCTACTCACATATTAGCGTCAATTTCTGGGAAGTTTGAAACTGTCGAAACGCCAAAAACATGAAATTTTTTTTGCCTGGTCTTCCAAAGAGCGATCGTTGTCGTAAAGAGACTGTTCGATTATTCTGAACAGTTGTCGGCCCCAAGCTTTCGCCAAAAATGCTGCTTCGTTCCAGGCGCTCTGATACCCACGGGCAACCAAGCACCGGTGTGCGAAATTTATCAGCCAGGTCCAATACCCTTATTTCGCCGGATCCAGGGTTCACCCTATGGCATTACTCGCACTAGAATAGGCCGCCAACCGGCCCGGAGGACTTCTGATCTGATGTCCACCGGTGCACGTTAACAACTGGAGACTCCTATGAGCGAATGTCCCGTATGTGCCGCCCAAATAGCCTTGGCTGACGACACCGTCGTCGGTGAACTTCTTGAATGCCCCGACTGCGGTACCGAACTTGAAGTCACAGCACTGGATCCACCCGCACTGGCTGAGGCGCCTGAAACAGAAGAGGATTGGGGCGAGTGAAAATCGGCTTCCTGCATTCACTGATCCGAAAAGAAGAAAAACTGCTGATCGATGAATTTAAGAGCCGCGGGGTCGAATTGGTGATGATCGATGATCGCAAACTGACCTTCGATCTATTTTCAGGCCCGGATGTAGATCTGGTCCTTGAGCGATGTATCAACCATTCCCGTGCCATGCACGGACTTCGCCTGGTGGAGAGTACCGGTGTCGACTGCATCAACACATCGGATGTCTCTCGAATCTGTGGCGACAAAATCCTGACCTCGCTGGCTCTAAAAGAAGCCAATGTTCCCCAGCCACCTGTGCGTATCGCTTTTACCGAGGCCTCTGCCCTTGAAGCCATTGAGCAGTTGGGTTACCCAGTGGTGCTCAAACCAGTGGTGGGATCCTGGGGACGGTTGCTTTCAAAAATCAACGATCGCGAAACCGCAGAGTCGATTCTCGAACATAAGGCCATCCTCGGCAGTTACCACCATTCAATTTTCTACATCCAACAATATGTGGAAAAGAAGGGGCGCGATATCCGAAGTTTCGTGATCGGAGAGGAGTGCGTGGCGGCGATCTATCGAACATCGCCTCACTGGATCACCAATACGGCCCGTGGGGCGGTTGCCACCGGATGTCCAGTCAGTGATGAGATTTCCTCGATTTCATTAGCTGCCGCTCGTGCAGTCGGTGGCGGCGTACTGGCCGTGGACCTTTTCGAAACAGACAGCGGCCTGCTGGTTAATGAAGTCAACTACACCATGGAGTTTCGCAACAGCATCGAAACCACTGGCGTGAATATTCCTGGCCGGGTAGTCGATTATGTCCTGGAGAAAGCCTGATGATCCAGGTCGGAATCGTCGGCGGCTCCGGATATACTGGCGGTGAACTGATTCGATTGCTATTGTTTCATCCCGACTGCGAGATCGTTCAAGTCACTTCCGAACGCTTTGCAGGAAAGCTCGTCTCCAAAGCGCATCCGAATTTGCGCGGAACCACTGGGCTCAAGTTTTGCGCACTTTCCCAACTGACGCCTTGTGACGTCCTGTTTTTGTGCCTGCCGCATGGACGTGCTATGGAAAGTATCGACGACTTCCAGTCGCTCGCGCCACGCCTGGTCGATCTCAGCGCAGATTTCAGGCTCGACAACGCCGAGCGCTACCAGCGCTGGTATGCGGGTGAGCACTCTCGTCCAGACCTGCTGGGTACCTTCGTGTACGGTGTACCGGAATTGCACCGCGAGTCCTTAAGGTCGGCCAACCATGTCGCCTGCGCTGGCTGTAATGCGACTGCAAGCCTTCTGGCCGTGCACCCACTGACTCGCCGCGGACTGGTAGATTCCATCGTTATTGATATCAAGGCTGGCTCCAGCGAAGGTGGAAATGTATCGAGCGATGCCAGCCACCATCCCGAACGTAGCGGCGCCGTCCGATCATATCGGCCGACTGGGCATCGCCACGTCGGCGAGATTGAGCAATCGCTCGGTGATATCCCAATCCACTTCTCGGCAACTTCTATCGAGATGGTGCGGGGCATTCTTGCTACCTGTCATGTTTTTCTTGGCGAATCGCTAGACGAGAAAGCCGTTTGGAAAATCTACCGTGAAGATTACGGCAACGAGCCGTTTGTGCGGATTGTTAAAGAGCGCAGCGGCATCCACCGCTATCCGGAGCCCAAACTGCTCGCGGGAACCAACTATTGCGACATTGGCTTCGAACGCGACACTGCCACCGACCGGCTCGTCGTTATCAGTGCGATTGATAATCTGATGAAAGGCTCGGCGGGCCAGGCCGTGCAGTGTTTTAATATTATGCACGGCCTTAACGAAACATCGGGGCTGGAGTTTCCGGGTCTTCACCCGGTTTAGACCGACCGATGTGCCGACTGCTATGGGTACGTTCTGAGCGCCCCTTCCAGATCAGCTCACACCTTGAACGGTTTGCTTCCCTTGCGCGCGAAAGCACCGAGTATCAAGGCCACGGCTGGGGCTGCGCCTGGCTGGAGGATGGCGACTGGAAGTCCTATCGCGACATACGCCCGATCTGGGATGATGACCTCACCCAATTTGGGGCCACAAAACTACTGTTGGCTCATGCCCGCAGCGCGTTTCGTGACGAGGGTATCCGAGTTGAGAACAACATGCCGTTTGTTGATGGTGAGAGTGTATTTATTTTCAATGGCGAACTGCGGGGCGTGCGCATTCGCGAGACAGGTCGGATAGGTGCGGAAAAGATTTTTAACTTTATCAAGCGATTCAATCATTTTGGGCGGCTACCAGCTGTTCAAAAAGCGGTGGATGTTATAGAGAAACGGACGCGCTACCTGCGGGCCATGAATCTGATCATTGCCAGCCCCGGTGGGTCCGAGCTTGCGACTATTTACAACGAAAACTCGGCCTACTTTCAGATGCATCGGTGCCACCAGGCCGGTGAGTCGATCGTTTGCTCGCAACCCTACCCGGGTGAAAACAACTGGCAGCCGATCAGCAACCGAACTATTCAGTCACTCTGATACACAGGCGCTATTTATGTACATCATCAAAGTGGGAGGCGGATCTCAAATCAACCTCGCAGGCGTTGTCGCGGATCTCGCCCAGTTGAAAGAGCCCTACCTCGTAGTTCTTGGCGCCAACGCTGTCCGCGATGATCTTGGTGCGAAATTGGGCCTAGAGAAAACAGAACTCACCTCGGTTTCCGGCTACACCAGCGTCTACTCCGATGAAGATGCCATTGATCTGATCATGATGGCCTATGCGGGATTGCGCAATCGACGCTTTGTGGAGTTGTGCCAGCGTCATAACATTGATGCGGTTGGCCTGAGCGGCCTTGACGGGCGGTTGATTCAAGGCGAACGCAATCGCGGAATTCGCGTGCGAGAAGGTGGGAAAAACCTGATAAAACGCGATTTGTCGGGTAAGCCGCGGTCGGTAAACGGCGCGTTACTTGAAATGTTGCTAACCCAAGGGTACCGGCCGGTGCTCAGTATCCCAATCATTGACGAACAAGGCTATGCAATCAACTCGGAAAACGATGATATTGTGAGCATCCTTCAAGAGACGCTACAAGCCGATCGTATCGTGCAACTGATCGAAGCCCCTGGATTTCTCGACGACCCGGATGATCCGGGCAGCGTGGTCAATCGGATTAACGCGAACGAGCTTAAAGACCGCGAAGAGCAGGTCGAGGGCCGCATGAAGCGCAAAATGCTGGCGCTGCGCCGACTTTTTGATGGGGGTGCAAAAGAAGTCATTATTTCTGATGGACGTACTGAGTACCCGGTTCGTGACGCCCTTGCAGGCAAAGGGACGATCATCCAATGACCGATTTTCACCTTGAAGACGACTATGCGCTAGAGGTCTATCCACGACGTGCGATCAATATTGTGCGCGGACAGGATGCCAGTCTTTGGGACGATGAGGGAAACGAGTATCTGGACTGCGCAGCCGGGGTTGGCGTTGCTAATGTGGGTCACGCTAATGTGGCCGTTGCCGAAGCACTCGCCCGGCAGGCTAAAACTCTGATAACTTGCCCCGGTATTCTCTACAACGACCAACGTGGTCAGTTAATGCAAAAGCTTGTGGAGTTCTCACCGCCTGGCCTCAACCGGGTGTTTCTGTGCAATTCGGGCACCGAAAGTGTCGAGGCTGCGATCAAATTTGCCCGCAAAACGAGTGGGCGTACCGGGCTGGTCGCGGCGATGCGCGGCTTTCATGGCCGCACCCTTGGCGCATTGAGTGCCACGTTCAAGTACCGAGATGCGTTCGAACCCCTTTTGCCAGATTGCAATTTCGTACCTCTTAATAATATCGATCAGCTAAAAAAGGCAGTAAATGAGACCACCGCTGCTGTAATACTGGAAATTGTCCAAGGTGAGGGCGGCGTTCGACCGGCACAAGCGGACTACCTGGCAGCAGCAAGACGTTTTTGTGATGAGCAAGGTGCCCTGTTGATCATTGATGAAGTCCAAACCGGGTTTTGCCGAACCGGCACTCTTTTTGCCTGTGAGCGATTCGACCTTGTACCCGACATGTTGTGCCTGGCTAAAGGCATTGCCGGCGGAATGCCTTTGGGTGCCGTGCTGTGCACTGACCGGGTTCAGGCGGGCATCGGCGTACACGGATCCACGTTTGGGGGAAACCCGTTAGCCTGCGCGGCCGCGCTAGCGGCTATCGACTTCATGCAGGACCACGACCTGGCTGCAAGTGCCAGAGATAAAGGGGAGTATTTCCTTGATCGTTTTTCGGGCAAGTTACCTGCCCGGGTTCGGGAGGTGCGTCAGGTCGGATTAATGATCGGGATCGAACTGAAAGAAAAAGCGACCCCTTACCTGAAGGCCCTCCTCCAACGCCGGGTGCTGGCCCTACCCGCCGGCCCCACAGTGATTCGCCTGCTTCCACCGCTCGTTATCACTACGGATCAGTTAGACGCGGTGGCTGACGCCCTGCACGCCGTGTTATCAGACTGAGTTCCTGGATAGGGTCATAGGCAGCTAGTTTACATGCCAGCCGACCCGATTCAGTGCGGTCGCGATGCCAGTAGTGTCGTGATTGGATTGAAGCCCTAGGGCGAGGTTCGGTGCCGACAGGTCAAGCAGCCTCGATTCGCGGCCCCAACTGTTGGCGCTTCAGAAGGGTTAGCTCATCGCGAACCTGTGCAGCTAGTTCGAACTCAAGATCCCTCGCAAAGGTGTACATCTGTTTTTCCAACTCGTTGATCCGTTTGCCCAGTTCCCCAGGCGCCATTGAAGAGATACCGGATAGGCTTTCCAGATTTTGGCTTTTGCGACCTCTGTGCTGCCCGCCAGACGAAGAAGAAACCCCGCCGACCCCTTCAATAATTTCCTTAATCGCCTTGCGAATAGATTGAGGTTCGATGCCATGACGATGGTTGTAGGCCTCTTGCTTTCCGCGTCGCCGATCAGTTTCGTCGATGGCTTTTTGCATAGATTTCGTGACCACGTCTCCGTAGAGAATAGCTTTACCATTAATGTTTCGAGCGGCTCGACCAATCGTCTGGATCAATGACCGGGCCGAGCGCAAGAAGCCTTCTTTGTCAGCGTCGAGAATCGCTACCAGCGATACCTCCGGCAGATCGAGTCCTTCGCGCAGCAAGTTGATACCGACCAACACATCGAAAACACCTCGGCGGAGATCTGAAAGAATCTCGACTCGCTCAACCGTATCGATATCGGAATGCAGATAACGCACTCTGATGCCATGGTCATTAAGATAATCACATAGATCTTCCGACATGCGTTTGGTCAGGGTTGTCACCAGCACCCGCTCCGAAACTAACGCCCTTTCCCGAATCTCCGACATCAGGTCATCCACCTGGCTGGCGACCGGCCTGACTTCGATAATCGGGTCAACCAAGCCTGTTGGTCGCACAACCTGGTCGACCACCGCAGAACTACGAGTGCGCTCGTAGTCGGCTGGTGTGGCCGACACAAATACGGTTCGAGGCATCAACCCTTCGAATTCGTCAAACCGTAATGGCCGATTATCCATCGCTGAGGGCAGGCGAAAACCGTATTCGACCAGGTTTTCCTTGCGCGAGCGGTCTCCTTTATACATTGCTCCCAGTTGAGGTACGGTTACGTGGCTCTCGTCGATGATCAGTAGCGAATCTGCCGGGAAGTAATCCATCAATGTTGGCGGGGGCTCGCCGGCTTCACGCCCGGAAAGGAACCTCGAGTAATTTTCTATTCCGGCGCAATAACCCAACTCCTGCATCATCTCGACGTCATAACGGGTGCGCTGCTCGAGCCGCTGCGCCTCCACGAGTTTGTCTGAGTCACGCAGGTTCTTCAGCCTGTCCGTCAGTTCCTCCTTTACTTTGACAATTGCCTCGAGAACTTTTTCTCTTGGAGTAACGTAATGACTCTTGGGATAGATGGTAAAGCGAGTCACTTTCTGTTCGGTTTCACCGGTCAAAGGATCAAAACGGCTGAGTTGCTCTATCTGCTCTCCAAAAAGCTCAACCCGAACGGCGAAACGTTCGGACTCGGCAGGGAAAATATCTATGACATCACCACGCACCCGAAAATTGCCCCGTCGCAACTCGATGTCATTGCGGGTGTACTGTAGCTCTGCAAGTCGGCGCAAGATCTCACGTTGATTGCTAAGACCGCCCTCACGCAGGTGCAGGATCATCCCATGATAGGCCGCCGGGTCGCCCAACCCATAGATCGCAGAAACCGTGGCAACAATGACGACGTCGTCACGCTCCAGGATCGCCTTGGTGGCGGAAAGGCGCATCTGATCAATATGCTCGTTAATCGATGCGTCTTTCTCGATGAAGGTATCGCTTGCCGGAACGTAAGCTTCAGGCTGGTAATAATCATAATAAGAAACAAAATACTCAACTGCATTGCCTGGGAAAAACTCCCGCATCTCGGCATAAAGCTGGGCAGCCAGAGTTTTGTTTGGAGCTAGTATCAACGCAGGCCTATTCAAATCTGCGATGACGTGGGCCATGGTGAAGGTTTTCCCCGAACCGGTAACCCCAAGCAAGGTCTGAAATGCCTCCCCCGAAAGAAGGCCATCCTTCAATTTGGCTATCGCCTCAGGTTGATCTCCAGCAGGCTCAAAAGGGCTTTCAAGGGCAAACGGGCGAGTCATATTTCAGTGCGTTTCTTCACGGAACAATCCCAGCTAATGTTGGACTATCAGACGTATGTACAAAAACGGTAGACCTCGATTATCTTCCATTCGCCGCAAAGTCTCGAACCCAAGTTGCGGCTTTAGCTTCATAGAACTTATGGTCTGTCTATCAATCTTCGCCATCCTAGGACTCTACAGCGTCAGCACCTATCACGAAAAGATCGACGAGAATCGCGTTGACCGCACGACCGAAAGATTAGCCCACCATCTTGCCCTGGCCCGGCTCGAGGCTGTAAGGCAAGGTTATCCAGTAACGCTGTGCCCCGGGGACACTTCCGACGGATGCGCGACTGGCAACAGATGGTCAGGGGGATGGGTCGCCTTCGCTGATCCAAATCAAAACTATAATCTGGATCCGGATGAAAAGCCCATCCTCGCCGCCAACGGCAGCCTGGGGGTCTCCATCACGTGGCGCACCCCCGATCGGCTCCTTTTTAAGCCTGACGGCAGTGTCTGGCCGAATGGCCATTTTCGGATTTGCGGTCTGACATCGAGCCACCGCCGCGCCGTTATTGTTCACCTTACCGGACGTGCCAGGTTGTCGACACAAGCTCCGGGCAACAAGCCAGTTCAATGCACCTAGAGTCACAATAGATCGATTTGCCGGCTTGACCAAAACGAGTTCCGACAGTAGCATTGCCGGCCCTGTCATCCCCGGTAGTTCAGTTGGTAGAACGGTGGACTGTTAATCCATATGTCGCAAGTTCGAGTCTTGCCCGGGGAGCCAGATTTTCCAACAGTTTTTCATGCTTTATTGGCTGTCGTACAGGCTGGTCCTGTTCTCTTTTTAAATGCTCTATTCGCTTTTTCCCCAACACTGTCGTTTTTGATTGGCGTGACAAAATTTGATTGACTCTACGACGTGCAGATCGTGGACGACGTTTTCCGGACCCGATCGCACCCATTGGGATTGCGAGATACTTAGCCGGAAAGTCAGTGGGTTACTGACTCAGTTCCTGTCCGGATCGCCCAGGACAATACTCCTGTCACCAGCCATCTTGGCTATCTCAGAATCTTCGTAGCCCAGAGTCTGCAACACGGCACGGGTATGCTGTCCATAGAGCGGCGCTGACGCCGTAACCCCTCCTGGGGTGGCAGAAAATTTTACCGGCGATCCAATGGTTGTCACCCCCCCTGCGACGGGGTGCTGTGTATCTACTACCATCTCGCGGGCCTTTGCTTGTGGGTCGGCATGCATCTCACCCACACTCAGCACCGGGCCTGCCGGGACCCCCGCCTGATCGAGACGTGCTAACCAGTCCGACGATTTTTTTTGGCGAAAGATCTGGCTTAACACCTGCTCCAGCTCTGACAAATTCTCCATACGGGCAGTGTTATCCGCAAAGCGCGGGTCAATGCCGATATCCGGCCTTTCCAGAACATCCAGCAGCCGGGTCCAGTTACTTTGATTGGCGGCACCGATCGTGATCCAGCCATCTGCCGTAGGGTATGCCTGGTAGGGGGCATTCAGCGGGTGCGCCGAGCCCATGGGGCCGGGCGAGCGCCCAGTGGCAAAACAGATTGCCGACTGCCAGTAAGTATGAACAATCCCAGCCTCATATAACGAGGTATCCACCTTTTGCCCTAATCCGGTCTTAAGTCTGTTGGTGTAGGCAGCGAGCACGCCCATCGCCCCTAAAATGCCAGCCGTGATATCTGTAACCGGGGCGCCTACTTTGACTGGCGGTCGCCCAACTCCCTCGCCGGTGATGCTCATCAGCCCGCTCATCCCTTGCGCGATTAGATCAAATCCGCCTTTGTCCGCATAAGGCCCCGTGCGCCCGTATCCCGAAAGTTCGCAGTAGATCAGACCTGGATTAATCTGGCGCAACATTTCGTAACCCAGACCAAACCGCTCCATGGCGCCTTGCCGGTAGTTCTCTATAACGACATCGGCATCGGCCAAGAGTCGTTTGACTACCTCGACCCCTGATTTTTGCTTCAGGTCGACCGCAATACCTCGCTTATTGCGGTTCATCATCATGAACGCCGACGACTCACCATTGATCTCGGGGGGCACCATACGACGGGAATCATCGCCGCCGGGGACTTTCTCGACTTTGATGACATCAGCACCCATATCCGCCAGCATAAGACCGCACACTGGGCCGGCCATGATATGCGCAAGCTCTATAACCTTTAAGCCCGACAATGGGCCTGACACCGGACTCACATCAGCGACCCTTGAAAACAGGTTTTTGCTTTTTCAGAAATGACTGATAACCGATTTGAAAATCCTCTGTTGCATAACAGTCAAATCCCTCGTCCACCTCTTCATCGCTGAGTGGCTCCGGGCGCTGCAATCGATTAATAAATTTCTTATGCCAACGGGCAACCAATGGCGCACCCTGAGCTATTCGCCCTGCCATAGCCAGAGCTTCTTTCTCTACTGAATCATCACTGACCACCCGGTTCACCAAACCCAGATCTTTTGCCTCCGCGGCCTCAACGATGCGCCCTTGAAGCAGTAAATCCAGGGTTGTCGCTCGACCGACCAGATTCAATAGCCCGGAGATTTCTGCATAAGACATCACCAGCCCAAGGCGGTTAATAGGCACCCCGAAACGGCTCGATTGTCCGCAGATGCGAAGGTCGCAGTGTGCTGCGATCTCCAAACCGCCTCCAATACATATGCCCTGGATGAGTGCAACCGTCGGATGGGGGCAATTATCGATTGCCTCCAGAGTGTCGCGCATGATTTTCCCATAGACCCTGGCCTGTTCCGCGTTGGCGCGCTCGGTTTCAAACTCGGAAATATCGTTTCCCGGCGAGAATGATCTATCTCCAGCGCCGCGTAAAACAATGCAGCGGATGCTCTCATCGTGCGCCAGGGCACGCATTGTCTCACCCAGTTGCGCCCACATCGGCTTGGTTAGCGCATTGAGTTTGTCAGGTCGATTAAGAACAAGACAAACTATGTTCTCGTCGATCTTTTGCGCCTGTATTACCTCTTCCATAAAAACCTCCAGTTGACTCGCAATGGCCGGCATCCTCTTTGCCCTGGCACTTGAGCATCCGACCCACCGAAAATAAGTTGCCAGATCACGTGCTGGCTGCGATCCCCTCAAGGCCAATGGCGCAGGCCCTGCGTTTTCTTAGATCACCCTCCCTTATCGGGATTTTCTATTAGACGCGCTGCTGCCCCCCAACCACTCCATCGCTGCAGCAACGCCGCCTGGGTGATACGGGACACCACCTGCAGCGAGCCCCATCTCAACACCTGCCAGTGTTCCAACCATCATCAATTCGTTAAAACTGCCTAAGTGGCCGATTCGGAATACCTCACCAGTTACTTTGCCCAGTCCATTACCCAAAGACATATCGAATTCATCCAAGACCACCTTTCGGAATTCGTCCGCATCAAAGCCAGAGGGCATCCTTACCGCGGTTAGTGCATCGCTGTAATTCAGCGGCTCAAGGCACAGTAGCTCCAAGCCCCAGGCAGCAACCGCCCGCCTGGTTGCCTCGGCCAAACGCGTATGGCGGGCAAAGACCTGGTCCAGGCCCTCTTCCAAAAGCATCGAAATTGATTCGCGTAGCCCGAACAACAGGTTGGTTGCTGGCGTATAGGGGAAAAACCCCTCCCGGTTCGGTTGCAGCATGTCTGCCCAGTTCCAGTAGGATGCAGGCAAATTCGCGGTCTTTGTCGCTGCCAAGGCCTTGTCACTGATCGCGTTGAAACTCAGGCCAGGCGGCAGCATTAACCCCTTCTGCGATCCCCCGACTGATACGTCTACGCCCCAGTCGTCGTGCCGGTAATCAATTGATCCCAGGGAAGAAATAGTATCCACCATCAGCAGTGCGGGATGACCGATCTCATCGAGCGCGGCTCGGACGTCTGGAATGCTTGATGTGATTCCAGTAGATGTCTCATTGTGCACCACGCACACCGCTTTGATCTGCTTGTCGCTATCAGCGCCTAGACGCTCTGCAAGCACCGCTGCATCAACTCCGTGTCGCCAGTCACTTGCGACAAAGTCGACGACCAGGCCAAGTTTTGATGCAAGTTTTTGCCACAAGGTCGCAAACTGCCCGGTCTCATACATCAGCACCTTGTCGCCAGGGCTCAAGGTATTGACCAGTGCAGCCTCCCAGGCCCCAGTGCCAGAAGCGGGGAAAATAATTACCGGACTCGCTGTCTTGAAAACATTGCGCATGCCCTCAAGCACATCATGGCCAAGTTGTTGAAACGCTGGCCCTCGATGATCGATTGTCGGTGAATCAATGGCGCGCAATACCCGATCAGGGACATTAGTGGGCCCCGGAATCTGCAAAAAATGGCGCCCGCTTCTAATGCTCATCTCGCATTACCTCTATTCTCACTCTAGATCCCAATTTATTGAATGGCCGAGTTAATTTTTCAATCGCGCATACAATACACATTGTATCTGGCAAATACCAGAACGTCTGTCGCGACCTGTACTGCTTCTGGATACAGATAGATTTTCCCGGATCAAATCAATTGAAATCGAACTTTCGCATCAGCCACCTGTCATGAATGCAGCATCTCAAGCGCTGCTACGTGAGCGCGTTGGCGACCCCGACCTGGCAACGCGCCTCAAGCAAAACCTTCGCGGTGAGGTACTTTTCGACCGTTACAGTCGAGGCCGATACAGCACCGATGCATCCATTTACCAGATTGAGCCAGTTGGAGTGGTGGTACCTCGGGACGAAGAAGATATTGAATCTGTGATTAGCATCGCCGCCGAGGAACAGGTGCCACTACTGATGCGCGGGGCTGGGACATCGCAATGTGGGCAAACCGTTGGTCTCGCTCTGGTAATGGATGTATCCAAATACATGAACCAAATGTTGGACCTGGATCTGGAACGGCAGCAGGTTCAGGTGCAACCCGGTATTGTTCTTGACCAACTGAACGACCTGCTACGGCCCCACAATCTGTTTTTTCCAGTGGATGTATCGACTGCCAGTCGAGCGACTATTGGCGGCATGTCTGGTAACAACAGCTGTGGCGCCCGATCCATTCATTACGGAATAATGCGCGATAATGTGCGTGCGATAGACGCCTACCTGGCTGATGGAACAAAAATAAACTTTGGCCCGGTGGAGGCGAATGCAACCTCGGATGGGTCACCGGACCGATACCGGGAACTGGTCACCGAGCTAACGCTTTTGGTCGAACAAGAATCCGGGGAGATTCAAAGTAAGTTCCCTGCCCTGCGACGTCGGGTCGGCGGCTACAACATTGACGAAATGCTGCCACGGAGTAGTCCAGAGGCAGCGCCGGCAAATATGGCTCGTCTTTTGGTTGGCTCCGAGGGCACCCTTGCGATATCAACCCAGATCACTCTTGGGCTTCATCGGATACCTTCCCACCGAGTGCTGGCAGTGTGCCATTTTGACTCGTTTTACGAGGCGATGGACAGCACCCGTCACATAGTGGCACTTAACCCCACGGCGGTGGAGTTGGTTGATAAGACCATGATTGAACTCTCCCGTGATATTCCCATATTCCGAAAGACCATTGATCAATTTGTCCGTGGCACGCCCAATGCCCTGTTACTGGTGGAATTCTCCGGTGAAGATCACCAGCGCCTGTTGCGGGATCTAAAACACTTGGATGAGTTAATGGCGGATTACGGCTTTCGCAGTCGCATGACCGCTATCGTAGACCCCGGCCAGCAGCGGGCCTTGTGGGAGGTTCGCAAAGCAGGGTTGAACATCATGATGTCTATGAAGGGCGATGGCAAACCGATTTCCTTCATAGAAGATTGTGCCGTACCTCTAGAGCATCTTGCGGATTACACAGCAAGATTAACGGAGGTATTTTCTAAGCATGGCACCACCGGCACATGGTATGCCCATGCTTCTGAGGGCTGCCTGCATGTACGGCCAGTACTCAACATGAAAGACTCTGGAGATGTCCGCAAGATGCGGGCAATTGCCGAAGAAGCCTTTGCAATGGTCCGTGAGTACAAAGGATCGCATTCCGGCGAACATGGCGATGGAATTGTACGATCCGAATTTCATCCGGTGATGTTTGGTGATCGCATGATTCGCTCTTTTGAGTCGGTAAAGCGAATGTTTGATCCAACCGGGCTGTTGAACCCGGGAAAGATCGTAGACCCGCAGAAAATGGACGATCGATCTCTGTTTCGTTATCAACCCCACTACCATACCGCCATACCCGATACCCAACTGGACTGGTCTGAGTGGGGAGGAATAGCGGGTGCGATCGAAATGTGTAACAACAACGGCGCCTGTCGCAAGCGCGACGCCTCCGTTATGTGTCCTTCGTACCGCGCGACCGGCGACGAAGCGCACCTAACCAGAGGAAGGGCGAATACCTTGCGCCTGGCAATCTCTGGACAATTGGGCCCCGATGCCCTGAGTTCAGACGAGGTAGCCAAGAGCATGTCGCTGTGCGTCGGTTGCAAGGCGTGTAAGCGCGAGTGTCCTACCGGCGTTGACATGGCTCGAATGAAAATAGAAGTCAATGCATTGCGAGCAAAAACACATAAACCGGGTCTACGGGACCGGATCATTGGTTTTCTGCCGCGGTATGCCTACTATGGCCGCTATGGCAACTGGGCTTTGCCAGTACTCGAGCGGATTCCTGGAATTCCATGGTTAAGAGAAAAAGCCCTCGGGATCAGCCGTCACCGCCGGCTGCCACGTTTTTTCAGTGACCGCGCTCTTTTAGGTGAGCAGGTCTTCGGGCCAGCTAAGGGTAAAGCAGTTGTGTTGCTTGTCGATACCTTCACCTACTGGTTTGAGCCTGACAATGCCAAAGATGCTATCGAGGTACTCACTGCCAATGGATACCAGGTTCATCTTCCAAAATCAAATCCTGACCGCCCATTGTGCTGCGGTCGAACTTTTCTTTCAGTCGGGATGATCGATCAGGCTCGCCAGGAGGCCACCCGGCTGACCCAGACCCTGGGCCCCTATCTTAAAAAGGGAATTCCGGTACTCGGCCTGGAGCCTTCGTGCTTATTAACCCTGCGTGATGAGATTCCGGCCCTTAATCTGGAGACGGCAGCCAGCACCGACTTCTCTCAGGTTATGCTTTTGGAGGAATTTCTCAACCAGGAATATATTGCGGGAAATTTCAACCCGCAATTTAAGCCGCTTGCTACACCTCAAGTGGCGATACATGGGCACTGCCATCAAAAAGCCTTTGACACGTTGCCTGCCGCTCAGGCAGTTCTGGGGTTAATACCAGAAATACAACCGCGCCTTTTGAAATCAAGTTGTTGCGGCATGGCCGGCGCGTTTGGCTACCAGTCGGAAACCTACGACGTTTCCATGCGTATGGCAGAACTAGACCTCTTGCCGCAAATTCGCCAACTGGAGGATGACACAGTGATCATTGCCAACGGTGTGAGTTGTCGTCAACAAATTACCCATGGCACTGGCCGGAGCGCTGTTCATTTAGCTCGGGTTCTGCGCTCAGCGCTCCCGCTTTAGCAAAATCCTGGTTGGGGTTTTTGCCGGTTCCCTGTTTTGCCTAACGGCTATTGTCGACACAAAGGGCCGACAAGTTAGCGGGTAAATATAAACCGCCTTGGCAAGATAGCCTGCACTCATCGATATTTGGCCATCACCAGTGGCCGCAAGTACGCACTGATCTGGCTAGGCCAGCCCAATCAGATGTTCACAGACGCTGCCACATCTGGATCTGCACCTCCGGCCCTGGGCCCTGTTCGTTCTGTCTTGATAAGTAGTTACTGGTTGGTCACTGCCCCGCCAGCGCTCGCCCCGGCAATGCGGCCAAACACCGCACCGGCCGTCAGGCCTGTACCACCCGGGTAATTATTAAAAAACAGACCCCCTACCAATTCTCCCGCTGCATAAAGACCCGGGATCGGGCGCATGTCTACGTCCAATACCTGGCCGTTGGTTTGAATACGCAAACCGCCGAAGGTGAAAGTAATACCACAGGTGACGGCATAAGCAACGAAGGGGGGTTGATCTATAGTGTTTGCCCAGTTCGATTTAGGGATGCTCAGTTCCTTAGTAGAGCGCCCGTCTTTAACATTAGGATTAAACGGTACCCCGGTATCAACCGATGCGTTGTAGGCCCCTATGGTTTGCAGAGCGCTCACAGGGTCAACATCCTCGAGCTTTTCTACCAGTTCCCCTAAAGAGTTCGCACTGACCTTGGTAACCTGCCTGATCCGGTATTCATCGCGTAACAGATGAGTTACTTTCGCATCGAATATCTGCCAGGCGAATTGGCCGGGCTGAGAGAGAATTTCCCGGCCATATTTAGCGTAGGTATAGTTCCGAAAGTCTGCTCCTTCGTCGAGAAATCGCTTTCCGTGTGCATTTAGAATGATTCCAAATGGATAACTGTGTTTTTGAAATCCATCCCCAACACTCAGGTTGCCAAATTCAGGCGCATTTCTCTCCCACCCAACTGCATGGCAGCCAGACCAGTTTCCAAACGGCATCGCGCCTATATCAAGAGCCATTCGAATACCGTCACCGGTGTTAAATCGGGTACCTCGCACTTTAGCCAGATCCCACCCCACGCCAAGATAACGGGTCCGCCACTCAACATTAGCCTGAAAACCGCCGGCTGCGAGGATCACGGTTTTTGCCCTAAGCGCCAGAGATTCGTTTGCGCTTTTGACACGCACACCGGTAACCACCGCGCCATCAAACAGCAGCGACACCGCACGTGTCTGGTAACGAATTTCGATACCTTCTCGATCGGCAATCTTCGTCCAGGCCGCAAACAAACCCGGACCCCCTCCCAATACCTCAACCGTCAGACCACCCCAGAAGCTGAACTTACCATCAACCTGGAAAGCTTGCCGCCCCCATATTGGTGCAAACCGGATGCCCTTGTCCCGCATCCAGAACATGGTTTCCCGACTTCGTGTGACAAGCACCTCGCAAAGATCTGGATCGGTGCGGTACTCCGTCACACGCCCCATATCACCAAAAAACGCTTCTTCCGGATACTGGCCAAAATCGGTTTTCCTGATTTCTTCGGCGCTGAGATCCGGCATCAATCGGCGCAGATGATCAACCCCATCATAGGCAAACCGCATTGCCCCAGCGGTAAACCGGGTATTACCCCCCGCCTCTTCCTGGGGTGCACACTCAAGGACTAGAACCGACGCGCCCTGCTCTCTTGCGGCTGTTGCGGCGGCGAAAGCGGCGTTGCCTGCGCCGACAACAATAACGTCCCAATCTGCCATTTACCCTCCCTTTTCAACCTGATCGCTAACAGCGGGCTAACAGTTCTGGCCAGTCCGCAAAAACCGTTGTGACCCTGCCTGACAAAACCTATTAATCTTTTTAGGTCGAAGTTTCGGCAGCACCGGCGTTTTTCTAAAACATCACCGTACGGGCTCTGGCGATCTAATCGATAAGACCGACCTCCCAATTCAGGTAGGCCTGCATTGCTTCCTCAACAGCTTCAATCCTTCCCTAAGGCCGATACAGGCCGCACCTTTATCACGCTCTTTCTAATTCAGATCGTCGAGTAGTTTACTGTGCTCGTTGAAGATGCGATACTTTTGACCACCGATACCGGCGAGGCTCTGCTGGCAACGCTGGGCTTTTGAAGAACTCCTTATGTTATCGCTGGCGCATGCTGGCCGTAGCTGGGTATTGATGCAATCAGCTTAACAACACCAGTCGTTCTGGCATTCGCGTCGGCGTTTTTGTTTGCGGTCGGCGTGCAATTGCAGAACCTCGGGTTGAAATATGGGCGTAGCCAAACTGGTGCACTCATATCGATGCTTGGATCGACCGTATTGTTTTGGCTTTTCTCGCCCTGGTTTTTACAACTATGGTACTGGGGTACCAGCGCGGTAGTGATCTTCGCGCTGATCGGATTGTTCCGCCCGTTTCTCACATCCAATCTCGCAATTGCTGGTATACGCCACCTTGGTCCAACCCTGACCAGCATCCTGGCGTCAACCGCCCCGGTGTTCGCTGCCTTTTTTGCAATTGTTATTCTCGGTGAAACTCTCACCATTCCATTGGCTCTGGGTACCCTCACTATTGTCCTCGCTATAGGGTTACTGGCCCGTAAGGGCGAGCTCAAGAGCGCCTGGCCGATATGGGCCCTGGCACTTCCCATCGGTGCGGCCGTACTTCGCGCACTGGGCCACGCACTGACCAAACTGGGACTCAACATTGTCCCAGACCCCCTGTTTGCAGGCCTGGTGTCCTATACAGTGTCGCTGGTGATTGCAACTGGCTCGGCGCTTGGACAAAAAAAGCGGGCGCCTGTCCGGCTACGCTGGACTCCGGGTTTGCTCTGGTTCTTTTGCGGTGGCATCGTTAACGGCATTTCCATCTGGTCTTTGAACACAGCCTTGAACCTGGGAGAAGTGGTCAAAATTATTCCAATCGTTGCTTTATCTCCGGTATTCACTTTGCTTTTAGGCCTATTCGTTTTTCGCCGCGAAACACTTACGCTTCGAATTGTGCTGGCATTACTTCTGATTGTTCCAGGAGTCATCCTCGTGGCGGCCGGACATTAAGTGGGCTCACCCGCTGGCGCTTTGTGTTTTACCGCGGCCGTTGCCTTTGCGCCGTTTAATCCGTGATAATCAGTTTTCTGCCAGTTGGTTGAGCACTTCCATACCGCTCAGGGTGTCGATGTTTCTGGTCGTTTTGCTGCTCAAAAACCGCCCGGGAGTTTATTACGCCTTGTTAGAGAATGACATGACCGAGTTAACAGACAAGATCATAGTAAATAAGTCCAATGGCATCGGCTGGATCATCCTTAATCAACCGGATAAAAAAAACGCGATTTCGTTTGAGATGTGGGAGGCGATCCCACGCATCACAGAACAGTTTTCTGACGATGACGATGTTCGCGTAGTGATTCTCAGAGGCCAGGGTGGCCAAGCATTTTCTTCAGGTGCTGATATTTCTCAGTTTGAGAAAAAGCGATCGTCCAAAAGTACGACCGACCAATACAACATGACAGTTAAGGCAGCCGTAGCAGCGCTGGATCAGCTCGCAAAGCCTTCGATTGCAATGATCCAGGGGTATTGTCTTGGCGGTGGCGCAAGTGTCGCCATCCACTGTGATATTCGTATCGCCGCAGACAATGCGGTGTTCGCTATCCCCGTCGCCAGACTTGGGCTAGCTTACCGGTGGGAAGACATTTACCCCCTGGTCCAACTGATTGGCCCCTCTTTCACACGGGAACTTCTATATACGGGAAGCCGGTTTAACGCAAAAGAAGCTATACAGATGGGCCTGGTTAACCGGGTGGTGCCCGTTGCTGAGCTTGAGAGTTATGTCACTGAATATGCTGCCAGGATTGCCGCTAATGCACCACTGACGATTCATTCAGCGAACCGAACTGTTGCGGAAGCGCTGAAGGATCCAGAGCAGCGCGATCTGGCCGAAATTGAAACGCTGGCGGCTCGATGTTTTGATAGTGATGACTACCGGGAAGGTCGCCAGGCATTTAGTGAGAAACGAAACCCACGTTTTAAGGGCCGCTGACTAACACCCCGTTAACGAATCAGATCACGCCATCTTTTCGTAGCGCTGCGATCTCCTCTCTGGTAAGGCCCGACTCGATTAATACGGCCTCAGTATGTTGCCCCCGCTCCGGTGTCGCGGTATACGCAACACTGGGCACACCGGGCATGCTCACCGGGTTTCTTACCAGGTTCAATTGACCAAGTAGCGGATGGAACACCCCGGCCGTCATATCCAGATCCCGAACCTGAGGGTCCGAAAATACTTCATCGATAGTGTAGATCGGGCCACAAGGAACCCCGGCATGATTCATCTCCTCGATCCATTCGCTGCTGTTTCGTTTTATCAGATAGGAATTCAGCGTATCGTTCAACTGCTCCCTGTTCTGTAGCCGCAACGCTTCATTGCTATACGCAGGGATCTCTATCAGGGCATCGGCCTTGATCACCGTGCACAAACGCTTCCACATGAGCTCTCCGGAACAGGCGACATTGATAAATCCGTCGGCAGTCTTGAACACTCCGGTCGGCGTGCTCGTGGGGTGATTATTTCCAGCCTGAGAGGGAACCTCGTTACCGATGAGCCAACGCGCTGCTTGAAAATCAAGCATAGCAATCTGCGCTTGCAACAGCGAGGTGTGTAGCCACTGCCCTTTTCCAGTTTCATCGCGCTGTAATAGCGCAATAAGGATGCCGATTGCTGCATACATCCCGGCAGTGAGGTCCGCAATAGGCACGCCGACCCGTACCGGCCCTTGGCCCGGCAAACCGGTAATGGACATCAGCCCTCCCATTCCCTGGGCAACCTGATCAAACCCTGGCCGGTTGGCATATGGACCACTCTGGCCAAAACCAGAAATGCTGGCAAGGATGATGCGAGGATTACGAGCATCAAGCGCTTCATAGTCCACTGCAAGACGTCGTTTTACTTCGGGTCGGAAATTCTCTACGACCACGTCTGCCGATTCGACCAAGCGCATAAAAATCTCATGCCCTCTGGAGTCTTTCAGATTCAAAGTCATACTACGCTTATTGCGGTGAATGTTCTGAAAATCAGGCCCGTGGCGAGCGCCACCCATGCCGCTTTCCACATCCATGTGTTCTGGTGATTCAATCTTGATTACGTTTGCCCCCCAATCCGCCAGCTGCCGCACTGCGGTTGGGCCGGAGCGGACCCGGGTCAGATCCAGTACTGTAAATCTGGCAAGAGGTAGTGATTCTCTTTCTTGAGTCATGTCGCGAGGCCTAGGCAGCCGGCATGCCCATATCCAACGCACTCATCGGCCCCACATCTGATAGCATTACGTCCCATTGTTGTTTCCTCAGCGACTACGGTCCGGATTCTTTTTTCGTATAACTCATTCGCCGGATACTATTATGGTGCACCATTGTCGATTGTGCGAACGTTACCTCCCCGGGATGTGAACGAAACCGCACCGACAAACCAAATTGGCTGGGCTGAGCAAGGACCCGCCTTCATTGTGGGCCTTGGCCACAGTGCGATACACTGGATTGCAGCATTTTTCTACCTGCTGATACCCTTCATAGGGCCCGACCTGGGACTCTCGTATACCGATACCGGGGTATTGGTGTCTGTTTTTCACATCAGTTCGTGGGTTGCCAACTTCGGCAGCGGACTGCTTGTCGACATTACCGGTCGACGTATGCTTTTCCAGATTGTGTCTTTGTTGATTGGGGGATTCGCACTTTTTGCTTTTGGATGGACCAGCCACCTTCTGGTATTTCTCGGGGTGGTCATTCTCCTTGGGGTGTCCAACAACTTATGGCACCCGCCTGCGATTGCCTATCTTTCGGAACATTACCCAGGACACCGGGGCCGCGCCCTAGCCATACATGCCCTGGGTGCCAACCTGGGCGACACACTGGCACCGATCGCTGCGGGCGTCCTGCTGGCTTCTTTTTCATGGCAACAGACTTCCATTGTTGCAACAGTCCCTGTGCTGCTTATCGGGGTCCTGATCGGGTTCACTTTGTTGCCCAAAGAAGGTCATGCACAGCCTCATTCTGGAAAGTCAAAATCTATTGCCCATATTGTTAGCGGCCTGAAGGCGTTGTTGCGCAACCGCGCCATTACCGGTCTTGCGGTCGCGTCCGGCTGCCGGAATATTGCCCAGAATGGCCTGTATCTATTCCTGCCGCTTTATCTGATTAACGAGCTTAAAACCGGCGCGATCTGGATGGGCATGGTGATGATGGCGTTGCAGATCGGTGGTTTGGTTTCTGGCCCAGTCGCCGGCATATGGTCAGACCGGGCTGGTAGGCGGCCAGTGATGCTGTGGGGGCTTGCCGGCAGCGCGGTACTGTTGGCCCTGATCACGCCCTTTCCCAGCGCCTTGGTGGTGGCTTCAGTAGTGACGGTCGCAGGATGTTTCCTTTTTTCCGTTCGCCCGGTGGTACACAGTTGGATGATGGATTTGTCGCCGCCCACCTATTTTGGAACCACCACTAGTATTCTTTTTGGCACCCAAGCGATCATGACAGTGGTGGCCATGCCAATCGGAGGCTTGATTGCCGATTCCTACGGGTTGGCCAGCGTGTTCTACTTCCTGGCAGCCATGGTGCTGATCGCCTATCTGCTGGTCCTTTTGTTGCCAATACAAACTGCCAGCAAAGCCACCCGTACATGATTTTCCCAAAAGCCAACATGCTAAGCTCACTCAGCGACGTAGTGCTGGAGCGCTCACGGCCCCATGAGACTGTGGCCCATAATAGCGACCAGCAACTATAAGGTGAGCATTTCATACTGAACATCCTGGAACGAAGGAACTCGTCAAACGTACAAAAGGTATTGTGGGTCTGCGATGAACTTCACCTGTCTTATGAACGCGAAGACATCGGCGGGGCGTTTGGACATAACCAAAGTGCTAAATATCTTGCAATGAGGCCCAATGGAACTGTTCCGGCTTTGATCGATATCGGGAGAACCCTTTGGGAATCTAACGCTATTGTGTGCTACCTATGTGAAAGTCGTGAGCCACATGACCTATTGCCGGAGAATGTCTGGTCGATCGCCCTGGCGCAGCAATGGATGGGCTGGCAACAAACCATTCTAGCCCCAGCGTTTCGCCCTCTTTTCTGGAATCTGATCAGAAATAGCCCGCAGAACCAGGATCTTGAAGCCGTTTGTACAAGCCGAAACAAGACCGAGGCCGCACTGCGCATTCTGGATGACTATTTATCTCAGCACAGATACGTGGTGGGAGAACACTTCAGTTATGGTGATAGCCCCGTTGGGGTAATGGCCTATAGATGGTTCAATCTGGATATTCAACGGGCCACTCTGCCCAGCCTTGAGGGCTGGTACCGCCAACTCACTGCTCGTCAGGCTTACCAAGACAACGTCATGATGACCATGAATTAGAACCAACTGGGGCCATGTTTAATCTGCTTGGAAACGAAAGAAAAGCGAAACGTCTTAAAAAGGATGCACTAACGATCATCCGTTCAGATGAGGTGGCCTACCCGTCCCTACATCTTAAGTCCTGCGCATCGATGGTCGCTGAATACCTGGCAGCAATTTTTTCCGCTTCGCCCAAGACGAAAGCCGGCCATGGGTCCGCGATCTGGCTAAAAGAACAGCATCGTGATGCAAGACGACGGCGTGACCAGATTCAGCTGACAGCGGCGACGTTATCAATAATTTATCTTCGAGCCAGTGAACTTGGACAGCTTGGGACGCCGATCTGCGAGATCATCGATAGCGCCATGGGGCGGTGGGCCGGTGACCCGGATACCCCACCAGAGGCCCTACCCGACCCCACCAAGGCCTCCTCCTCGATTGCACCCAAATGACAAGCCGCTGAGCGACTGCTTGGCTTCACTCACTAGATCAGGGTCTGGGCAGTGAACGTGGCACAGCTCGTAGCTGATCGGTAATTCCTAACGACTCTCTACTACTGTTTAATTAAGTAACCGTATCGTACCACCAGAGATCCAGGCGAGAACATCTTCGACAGCCTCGCGGTATCCCAACCTAAAGTTCTCTTCGGTCACATAGCCGGTGTGCCCTGTCAATACGGCATTGTCCAGCCTGCGAAGCGAGTGGTCAGCCGGTAAGGGCTCAACACTGAACACATCAATACCAGCCCCGCGAATGATCCCGCGTTGGAGAGCATCAACGAGAGCTGTTTCGTCTATGATTGGGGCGCGGGACGTATTCACCAGATAAGCGCTGGATTTCATCAAATCCAGTTCGCGCGCACCGATCAGGCCGCGGGTTCGATCGCTCATCACTAGATGGATCGTAACAAGGTCCGAAAGGGAGAGTAGTTCGTCTTTCCCTACCTTTGCGACGCCACATTCCTCGGCTCGGGCTTCGGTCAAATTCTGACTCCAGGCGATAGTCTCCATTCCAAATGCCTGGCCGACTTTGGCAACCTGACTTCCGAGCTTACCAAGCCCCAGTATCCCCAGAGTTTTGCCGCGCAATCCACCGGCAAAGCCTTTTTGCCACCCGCCTTCATGCATCGAATGGTTCTCAAGAGGTATCTTTTTGACCAGCGCCAGGATCAACGCCCAGGTATGCTCAAAGGCGGGATACCCCAATAAGTTGGTTCCGCAAACGTCGATACCACACTCGCGCGCAGTTTTCATAGCGATAGCCTGATTGCGCAATCCTGTAGTCACCAGCAACCGAAGTTTCGGTAACCTTGTCAATAACGAAGCCGGAAACCTGGTGCGCTCGCGCATTACGATCACAATGTCAAAATCGGCAAGCGCCTGGGCTGTATGATCTTCGTCGCCCAGGTGCTCAGTAAAGACACTGATCTTGGCGTGTTGCTCGATGGCTGACCAGTTCGCTACTTTCAGAGCAACGCTTAGATAGTCATCAAGGATAGCCAGTTTCATGTTACAGAACTCCAAGGCTTACAGGCATTAAACCGCCTACTGGATTGGTATAACCAGCGTCGGTGACTTGGGAGCTCTAGACAAGACAGCCCGTGGAAGCCGAATCTTCGCTGGCTCTTTCTTGTTATCGCGACCGCAGTCGCGGATCCAGAAGATCGCGCAGGGCATCACCAAATAAATTAAACCCGAATACCGCAAGCGTGATAGCGAGGCCTGGAAAAATCGGGACCCACGGGGCGCTTTCTGCAAACTCTTCGGCACCGCCTTGTAGCATCAAACCCCATGCCGCCGTAGGCTCCTGCACGCCTAATCCGAGATATGACAACGATGCTTCAAGCAAAATGGCGTGGCCCACGAACGTGGTCACCATAATCAGGTAAGGCGCCATCACGTTTGGCACCATGTGCCGAAGAATGATCCGCGAATGGCTAAAACCCAGTGCTCTTGCGGCATCTACATACGGTATCTCTCGAATTGCCAGGGCACTCGAGCGAACGACCCTTGCGCACTGCGGAATAAATGGAATCGTAATAGCAATGACGACGTTGACAGTACCTGCGCCTAACGTTGCTACAACGGCGAGCGCCAAAACGATCAACGGAAACGCCATCAAAATATCGACCAGACGCTGAACCACCAGATCAAAGAAGCCGCCAAAATAAGCGCTCGCAACTCCCAGAATCAATCCAAGAGTGGAGCCAATAAAAGCAGCTGTGAAGCCGACGAACAAAGCAGTTCGCGCGCCATAGATGATCCGAGTCAGAATATCACGCCCAAAAGCATCGGTCCCCATCCAATAATCGGCGCTCGGCGGAACCAGCATGCTTTCAAATGAAATCATCTCCGGGTCATAAGGGGAGATCATTTCAGCAAATATCGTCGCCAGAACCATAAGGATTACAATGAATGCGCCTGCGGCGCCCAAGGGCTGGCGCCGCATGAGGCCACCAAATTGGACATGCCAGGGATCCGAAGTCTCTTCGGGGACGATATATTCTGTCGTTGTTTGAGCGGTTGCCAATGGAACGGCCTCAATCAACCATAGCGAATTCTGGGATCAAGCCAGGCATAGACAAGATCAACTAAGAAATTGGTTAGGACTGCAACCAACACCACCAGCATAACCAGTTGCTGGGTAAGGTTAAAGTCCTGTGCACCGACCGATTCGACAAACAACCTTCCCAAACCATTTAGATTAAACACCTGTTCAGTGACGACGAGGCCGCCAATCAGAAATGCAAATTCGATCCCAACAATGGTCAACACGGGCAACATTGAGTTCTTAAGCGCGTGGCGGTTGATAATGACCTTCTCGATCATGCCTTTGGCTCTGGCGGTACGAATATAGTCTTCGCGCAATACTTCAAGCAAAGCTGAGCGAGTCATTCGGGTGACCACAGCCGAATAACGATAGCCGGTTGCAACAGCAGGCCAGATTAACTGGGACATGTTGCGCCAGAAGTCCTCAAACGGTGAGACATAATAAATTGGTGGCATCCATGGTTCACCAAAAAACTTCTGACTTCCTATTAAGAGCCCAAGAATAATAAGGATGCCAAGCCAGAATGACGGCATCGCAATACCTGCGATGCTGAACGAGCGCACAACATAGTCAACCCAGGTGTCCTGCTTAACGGCGGAGATAACGCCAAGTGGAATAGCAATGAGCACGGCCACCAGCGTTGCCATGATCGCAACCTGGATTGACAGCTTAAAGCGTATAGCAATCTCATGGGTAATCGGTTTGCCTGTCCACATCGATTCGCCTAAATCCCAAGTGACGTAACCACTGACGAAGTTGTAGAACTGTACAAGAATTGGCTTGGTGAGGCCCAGTTTCTCTCGGCATAGTTCGATCTCAGCCTCATCTACGAAGAGGCCGGTACCTGCCAATCGTACTTCGCACACATCACCAGGGATCAGCCGGAGCATAAAGAAAATTATCAACGCTGCTCCCAGCAAGGTCGGGATAATCAGTAACAGGCGCTTGGTGATATATCGATGCATATTCTTGCCAGAAACGAAGACCGCCTGCCGCCGTATAGGCGACAGGCGGGCTCTTCAACTCAGCAAACTACGTTAACAGTGATCTACTTCAGTAATCACTGATCCAACCAGAACATCGGTTATGAACAGTTGCCATCTGTACACCAGACATTGTCTAGGTGCTGGTTCAGGTAGTGGCTCGGAGCGATCTTCCACCCCTTCACATACTCGCGGTGTGGGTTGATCTTGTACCACCACAGGGTGATGGCACCACCAGCGAGGTCTAATGCCGCCTTTTCATACTGGCGCATGAGTGAGCGTTGCTCATCAAGAGTTTCCGCTCGCATCAGGCTGTCATAAAGATCTTCCACTTCCTGGCTTTCACACTGCGAATAGTTGTTGCCGGCGCTGCACAGGAACTTCGACACATCAGCGATCGGGTTGATCACCGACTGACAGTTGAAGTCGATGGAGACATCGAAATCAAACTGTTTACGCAGGGTCGCATAGAACTGTGGTGACGGCTTTACCGTCTGCTGTGGATCCAAGCCTATCTTGCGCCATTGATCCACCAGCCAGGTGCCGACCACTTTGTACGGCTGGTCGACACCGCGGTTATTGAACACAAACTGAAATCCTTCCGGGACCCCGGCTTCTTTCAATAAAGCTCGTGCCTTGGCCCGGCTCGCTTCGATATCGCGGGAATACCCGATCAGTTGCTCCAATTCTTCCGGCGACGCGGCCAGGGGGTGTCCCGGGAATACCAGACCACCAACCGTCTTAACGATCGCGATTTGCGACAGATACTTCGAGCCCGCATAGCGATCGACCGCGAGGGTCAGTGCTTGCCGCACCCGAACATCATCGAAAGGGGGTCGCTTGGTATTGGCTGTCGACATCAGCACGCAGTTCCAGTCGCTTTCTTGGACTGTCAACTGGTCACCCAGCGCGTTAACCATATCGTCCCTTGCCTTGGGCGGAAATCCGCGAAACTCAATGGATGCCTGATTGCCGCGGATAGCATTAATCCGAACAGCCATCTTCGGTGCAGAAATCGCCTTGAACCCATCCAGGTATGGTTTTCCTTCGAAGTGATAATTTGGGTTTTTCTTACCCATTACATGTTGCCCTGGAATATCCTCAACAAAGATAAAAGGCCCGGTACCGTTGACGTTCTTCTTATGCCAATCATAGCCATGGGTATCCAGATCTTTCTTGCTGTAGACAAAATTGAACGGCGTTGCCACAGCCGGAATGAACGCCCCTGAGGGGAACTTCAGATTAAACACAACCGTGTTGGCATCGGGCGCTTCAACAGAATCAACCATCTTGAAAAACGCCTTTCGCGAACTCGGTATGCCTTCAGGCGGAAAAATGATCTTGTCATAGGTGGCCTTGATGTCCGCCGACGTCAATGGCGTGCCATCGTGAAACGTGACACCACTTCTGATCTTGAACGTGTACTTCGTGCCGCCATCTGTAGCTGCCGGCACATCACCTTCACACAGGTCGCACTTAAAATCAGCTGGGTCCGCCGGATTATCTGGATTTACTCTGATCAACAGGCTGTAGAACGGCCTGATGGGATGCACCATTCCAAACGTGGTTTCCTGATGTCCATCATACGATGGGATCTTGCTGGCCACTACGAAATTCAGGGTCCCACCCGGTTGTGGTGTCGCCGCCATCGCAGTCATAGTCAGACCTGCCGCCAGAAACGCTCCTGTCGCTATAGAAATGACAAATTTACTCTTGCGTTTTTCCATTTCCTACTCTCCTCGCTTTTGTTTAACAGCGTCGAATTGTTTACCAGCATCAAAACATGCCGATCAGATCATTGTTGTTAATATTCACCCTTGCAGTCAACATCTATTTCGCTACCGTATACATTAGAAAACCCTTATTAGGTTATGACTCTACACAGCAAAAAGACTAAACCTGGCTGCAGGCTACCCAGTGCCCAGGTGAAATCTCACCACCCTGTGGCACTGATGCTCTACAACTGTCCACTGCCAGTGGGCACCGGGGATGAAAAACACATCCGCTGGGTGGATTCATGGGGCTTGGCACCTCGCCTTGAAGTACCTTATGGGCTCTGTGACTTTCGACCTCAGGATCTGGTATGGGTACCGCATCCAGGAGGGCGCGGGTGTAAGGATGCATTGGGCGATCAAACAATTCATCACCGCCGGCGAGTTCAACCAGGTTGCCAAGATACATAACTGCGACCCGGTCTGAAATATGCCGTACCACGCTCAGGTCGTGCGCAATAAACAGATAGGTTAGATTGAACTGCCTTCGCAGATCCTCCAGCAGGTTAATGACCTGGGCCTGAATTGATACATCCAGCGCTGATACCGCCTCATCGCAGATAATAAATTCTGGGTTAAGCGCTAAAGCGCGAGCTATACCGACCCGCTGCCGCTGGCCACCACTCATTTCGTGGGGATAGCGATCAGAGAATTTCGGGTCAAGGCCGCAAACACTCAGCAATTCGTTGACACGGGCCCGACGTTGTTTTGGATCCTTGATGATGCCGTGTACACGAATGGGCTCGTCGAGCATGTTACCGATCTTCATTCGTGGGTTTAGCGAGCTATACGGGTCCTGAAAGATCACCTGAATTTTTTCCCGGACAGGCACCAACGCCTTCTGGTCTAATTGCGTGAGATCCCGCCCTTTAAATAGTATTTGGCCATCGGTAGAGCGTTCAAGCTGCAGGATACAACGCCCTACTGTAGTCTTACCGCAACCTGATTCCCCCACCAGGCCCAGGGTCTCGCCTCGTGCAATACTGAACGATACGCCATCGACCGCTTTGACGTGGGCTACCACTTTTTGATGCACAGTACCCTCGGTGACAGGAAAATGCATTCTCAGATTACGAATCTCCAACAAAGACGGTTCAACTGCTTGGGTGCCGACCTCACTGGGGGGTTGTACTTCGGTAGCCAACGTCATGATGCGATCCTCAAATCCCGAATTTCACTGGCGCGCCAACAGGCGACCGAATGGCCATCTTCGGCTCCATCCAGGAGAGGAATCTCGCTAGCACATCGGTCAATGGCAAATCGGCAGCGCGCCCGAAAGGCACAGCCATTATCCAGCCGGGTCAGATCAGGCGGCTGTCCGATGATGGGCACCAGGCGCTCTCCTCGCGGTTGATCCATGCGTGGAACCGATGCCAACAATCCCAGAGTGTAGGGATGCAGCGGGTCATGATAGATCTGTTTGGCTTGCCCCATCTCTATCATTTTCCCCGCATACATCACGTTTACCCGATCTGCATAACGGGCCACGATACCCAGATTATGGGTAATCACAATCAGGGCCACACCAAGTTCTCTGGTCAACTCCTTCATCAACTCAAGAATCTGTGCTTGGATGGTGACATCCAATGCAGTCGTGGGCTCATCAGCAATAATCAACTTTGGCTCACAACTGAGCGCCAATGCGATCATCACCCGTTGCCGCATCCCGCCAGACAAGTGATGGGGATACTGATCAAGCCGTCGTTCCGGGTCCGCAATGCCCACTTTCGTCAGTAATTCAATCGCCCGGTTTTTGGCAGCCTCTAAAGATAAGCCCAGATGATGCTGCATGGTTTCAGTCAGCTGCAGTCCAATCGAGAGCACCGGGTTCAGTGAGGTCATCGGCTCTTGAAAAACCATGCTGATTTTTCGACCCCGAATGGTGCGAATCTCATCTTCGCTGACAGTCAACAAATCCTTATCCATGAAGTGGATTGTTCCGCCAACCACCTTACCCGGCGGCCAGGGAATCAAGCGCAAAATGGACATAGCGCTGACTGACTTACCACAGCCGGATTCACCGACAACCGCCAAGGTTTCTCCTTCTTCAACGTCATAAGAGACGTCGTCCACGGCTTTAACAACACCGCTCGAGGTGAAGAACTGGGTCTTCAGATTCTTTACTTCCAACAACTTAGGCATTTATCCAGATCCTCAAAGGTAATACTCTGCCCTTTACAACCAGAACTCGACCGGCTTCGCGCCGGCCCATAATCGACTATCGGATACCCACCGAACAGGCTCATTAAACTCTGTCTGCATCTATAAATTTAATGCCGGCCGTGGGTAATCCCCTCCGGTAGGATGGTAACTGTTTTCGAGTTAGCCATTTCATTTTGACCGATGCCCTGCACTATACACTGGATGCGCTGGGACACGATTGAACCAATATGGACTCATTTACTGGTCAAACCATTTCTTTTCAAAGGCCCAAACTTTATCGAATCCCATCATTTTGCTGAACCGTGTGAAATCATAGAGCGGGGTTTCCAACCCAGGACTGCTTCCCGTCTCCTTTAAGTGCATATACACTGATTCCACGGCCTTACCCGCAGCCAAAAACGCAGTGCCAGGAAATATTGCCATCTGGTAACCGATTTCCTGTAATTGCTGGGCAGACAACACCGGTGTACTCCCACCTTCTACCATATTTGCAATCAACGGCCGGTCGATCTGGTGGCAGATCTGGGTCATTTCCTCGATCGTCTCTGGGGCTTCGACAAACACAACATCTGCGCCCGCTTGGGCAATAGCCTGGCCGCGCCGAATCGCCTCGCTAAGGCCGTGCTGAGACCGAGCGTCAGTTCGACCAATCACCAAAAAATCATCGGACTCCCTGCTTGCAACAGCAACTTTGATCTTGGCAACCATATCCTCAATCGGAATCACCCTGCGGTCGGGCGTGTGACCACATTTCTTGGGAAACTCCTGATCCTCCAGTTGTATCGCCACTGCACCTGCTCTTTCATAACCTCGCACCGTATGTTCGACATTCAACAACCCGCCATACCCGGTGTCGCCATCGGCAATAAGTGGGGTGATCGTCCCTTGCGCAATCTTCGCTACGCTATCGACCATCTCGGAATAACTCGCAAGGCCCGCATCAGGTAACCCGAGACTCGAAGCAACCACACCGTACCCAGTCATGTAGAGTCCCGGGAACGCCATGCGGTCAGCAATTCTCGCGGAGATCAAGTCAAACACTCCGGGCAAGGTCATGTATTCACCTTGCCGGAGACGATTCGCAAACTCTTTTCGTTTTTTTGCGTTCATTGGTACTTAACTACAAAATCCCAGGATGACAATCAAATACCCAGGCCCGAACCCGTACTGAGTCCCAGTGTACTGGTCAGGGCATCTTGGCTGACCAATATCGCACTTGATGTGCTAAGAATACAACTGTTATGAAAAAAGTCATTTATTCCCTGGGGCTGGGTGTCATAGGTGGTGCGGTCGGGGCTTACCTGAACATCCCACTTGGATGGCTGCTCGGCGCTATGGTGGCAAATATTGGGGCCAGCCTGCAAGGTGTAGCCCTTGCAATTCCCCAATGGCTAAGGTCAATCGCGTTTATCGGGCTTGGGGCTATGCTCGGGACGGCTTTTGAGCCAGAACTGCTGGATCGCATTCACCAATGGACTGTCACCATGGCTGGAATGCTCTGTTATCTCGCTATAGCGATCCCCTGCGCCTTTTTTTACGGGCGCAAAGTTACTGGATTCGACAATTTGACAGCAGCATTTTCCAGCATACCCGGCGGTTTGGGGGTTATGGTTATTCTCGGAGCAAGTGCAGGCGCAGACCCACGGACGACGGCGCTTGCGCATACAGCCAGACTTGCCACGATTCTGATGGTTCTACCCTTTTTATTGCGCCAATTGATCGGGATTGATCTCGACGTGACAGCAGCAGCGAATAGACCCACGGCGTCTATCAGTCTGGCCGACGCCGGGCTGTTTATCGCGCTCGCGGCCTCCGGGTCGCTGGTTGCCAAGACCGTGCGACTACCCTCCCCCTACTTACTTGGACCGTTGATTCCCATCGCCGGCGCACAGATGGCGGATTTAACAGATTTCCAAATACCGATAGAGTTTGTCAACGTGACTCAGGTGATTATCGGCGCCGGCATCGGTACGGCATTCTCCGGCGCAAAGCCACACGAGCTGTTTAAAACCTTTATACTTTCCAGCGGGTTGACTTTGCTGTTACTGGCTTTAGTGATCTTGTTTGCTTACGTGTTCACGGCTTGGACCGACATTGGTTTCGCAGCCTTGCTTCTGGCGTTTGTACCGGGCGGGCTCGCAGAAATCGGAATGCTTGCCTTGATCTTGAATATAGATCCGGTATTTGTGGCTTCGCACCACGCCGTACGGGTGTTACTGATTACCGTGACGGTGCCGCTACTAGCTTCGCGCTGGGTAAAACGCCAACAACAGCGAGAAAAACCTAACGCGTAAGCAGGGTAGCCTCTTCCGGCCAGGCCAGGCAACGCCACCATTTCTCAAGATGATCTTAAAAACTGAACAAAAAGTGCGGCAAGCCCTTAAGTCGGTTGAGGCACAACTCCAGTCATACCCCACTCCTATCGCGGGCTGTGACGTGCAATTCAACTATCTGCTGGCCGAGCGACAACGGTTGACTGAACGAATCAGACAGATGCGCGGTGTGACTCAGTCGATTAGCCCTTCGCCGGAATCTCCGGACCGCTAGCACCTCGGGGGTTTCACTAAAGGCTGACATCTGAAACTCCGGGTCGTAGGGGCAGCCGTTGCTGCACAGACATGATCTCAGCTGTAACGAATTCGCGGATCGAGCCAGGCGTAAGACAGATCCACGAGGAGGTTAACTAAAACGGATACCGCGACAACGATCATCACCAGCGCTTGAATCATATTGTAATCTGCGTACAACACTGAATCGACAAGCAACCTACCCAAGCCATTCAAATTAAACACCTGTTCGGTAACAACGAGCCCTCCCATAAAAAAGGAAAACTCGATGCCGATAATAGTAATGACCGGCAAAAAGGAATTTCTCAATGCATGGCGATTGAGAATAATCTTCTCCGTAAGGCCCCTGGTCCGCGCAGTTCGGATGTAGTCCTCACGCAAAACCTCAAGCAGCGCCGAGCGGGTCATTCGGGTCACAACCGCCGCATAGCGGTACCCCGCTACCAGCGCTGGCCAGATCAGTTGAGACATATTGCCCCAGAAATTCTCGAATGGAGAAACATAATAGATCGGGGGCATCCACGGTTCGCCGAGCCATGCCTGGGAAAGGATCAACAACCCCAAAATAATGAGAATGCCCAGCCAGAAGGATGGCATCGCTACCCCCGCGATGGCAACGGTACGAACCAGGTAATCGACCCAGGTATTCTGTCTCAAGGCCGCAACGATACCTAACGGTACAGCAATGAGAAGCGTGACGACAGTCGCCATCACCGCTAACTGGAGCGATAACGCGAAGCGCAGCTCCAACTCCTGGATGATCGGACGCCCCGTCCACATGGAAACACCGAAATCAAAAGATAGTACGCCCCGCATAAAATGCCAGAACTGTATATGCAGGGGCTCATTCAGACCCAGCCTGTCTCGGCAGAGTTCAAGGAGTGCGGGATCAAGATCGGTGCCGTAGTCCACCCATCTGGCCAAACAGATGTCCCCGGGTATGACACGCATGAGAAAGAATATCAAGACCCCTGCCCCGAGAAGGGTTGGAATCATGAGGAGAACGCGTTTTGCAGTGTACTGTCGCAAGAGCAGGAATCCCACGCAGAACTATCCGTTATTGGCCAAAACAACACCTACGATGCACCTTAGCAGATTCGGCATCACGTTGATCGCGTTCGCCAGCTCTCACCCACCTTAGGAAAAATACTTAGGGCAAATTTCCTGAAAGTTTCCCTTTTTGGCGCCCCTCCCAATCCCGAGAGTTCCCGCGCCTTTCGATAACCCTAGAATCGACAGTGGAATTTGCTGGCGGCCTCTGGTTTACTTGCCGCACCCAACCAGGTTCCGCCTATGAGCCCACCCACATTACCCGAGTACAACGAAGAACTTCTCGACTACCTCGAGTTGTTTCGCGGCAGAGGATTCCTGTCACCGGGAGGGGCCGACGAAACCAGGCGAGTCCTCGATCGGGTCAACCTTGAGAACCGGGATGTTCTGGAGATTGGTAGCGGGCTTGGCGGCTGCTGCCTGATTATCGCCGGTGAACGTGGAGCCCGTCACGTCCATGGCCTTGATGTCGAGCCTTTAGTTATTGAGCGAGCAGTTAAAACTGTCTTACAAGCCGGACTAGAGCAACAGATATCGTTCGAACTCGTCGAGCCAGGACCATTACCAGTTGCATCCGGCTCTTTTGATGTGATTTTCAGCAAGGATGCTCTGTGCCATATTGAGAACAAAAAAGCACTGTACGACGAGTTGTTCCGGGTCCTGAAACCCGGCGGGCAGATTGCGATAGGCGACTGGCTGATGCAGCGCCACGGTAAACAGTCCAAAGCAATGCAGACTTTTATCAGCACTACCGGTCTTTCCTTGTTTATGGACTCGCTGGACGGCGTAAAAACAAAGCTCACGTCAGCCGGCTTTGCAGATATTGAGGTAGTGAGCCGAAACGCGTGGTTTCGTGAGGAGGCACGCAATGAGGCCCGCTTGCTCGACGGGCCGCTCGCAGGCGAGGTGGTCAGACTAAGAGGTCAAGAGATCGCTGATAGTTCCAATGAATGTCAACAACAAATGATCGCGGTTCTCGATAGCGGGGAATTCTGCCCCGCCCATTTTTTTGCCAGGAAACCTTGAGCGGGCCTAGTGGGCGCAACCGGCAGCGCGAAGCACTGACAGTTCGGCCAATAATTGAATAGATTTTTAACCTGCAACCTGTACCCACAATTATGGATGCACACCACAACTCAGCAAAACAGGAGAAGAATGTGAAAATGCTGACAAGAGTTTCGATCTACGCGTCACTGCTTTCCGACTCCTCTACTGGCCTCGACCCACTGTTGAGTAATTGAGGTCTGTCAATGCGTGCTGTCGTCCTTCCCGGCAAGCACGATGGCCTGCAACATGATTGCCAAGCCCACCATTGATAAGCGCCTAACAGGCTCCACCGAGAAAAAGATCGAGTCAAATTCATCGCTGCCTAATCTGATTCCCTTCTCAAGACTACCTGAATACGCAAACCGCCTGGTGGTTGATCATCCCGGAGGCCCGTTCAGACATGTTTCGTCTCCATCACTATGGTCTTGGGCGACTTCGTTATTCGAGAATGTCAAACATGACGGGTAACCCCCCCGTCTACGACCAAACTCTGCCCGGTAATATATCCAGCCCCATCCGAGAGTAAAAACGCGGTGGTTTTTGCGATCTCATCGACCGTACCAACCCGGCCCATCGGGATGCTCTGGGTAACCTCGTCCTTATGCGGCAAGCTGTCGATGAATCCGGGTAACACGTTATTCATGCGGATATTATCCTTAGCGTAACGATCAGCGTACAGTTTTGAATAAACGGAGAGCCCAGCCCGCAAGGTGCAGGAGATGGGCAATGCCTGCTCGGGTTCGAACGCGGCAAACGTTGAGATATTTACCCAGGCGCCCACCCCTTGTTGTTGCATAACTGGGGTTATCAGACGAGTCATCCGAACGACATTTAAAATCAGCATATTAAAACCTGACTGCCACGCTTGATCGTCCAGCGAGAGAAGGCCGCCTTTTGGCGGGTGGGCCGTATGATTGACCACAGCATCAATTCTGCCGTAACGCTCGAGCGTCGCATCAACCAAACGTTCAAGATCTGCCGCCTCAGTTACCGAACCGCGCAACCCAACGCCTCCAAATTCCTGCGCCAGGTTTTCGCAGGCATCGCTGCGTGACATGAGTGCTAACTGATACCCTTGCCGGTAAAGTTCCTCACTAACGGCCCTGCCAATACCGCCTCCACCGGCGGTAACAATTGCAACCTTTTTTGCGTCCATCAGCTTCTCCTTTGTCTTGTCCTGAAAGTTGGGGTCATGTGTTCATCTTCGGCTATCTTCCTTTACACTCTGGGTCTTCGATATTATTCGATTTGCATTTGATGCAAACACATAAGGAGTACAAGTGATGAGCAATCTTAGCGGCGTATGTGTGCCCGTCTGCACGATATTTGATGATAACGGGGCTCAGGTAGCCGAGGCGCGCTACCTTGCCCATGTAGACCGCATGCTCGAATCTGGCGTGGATATTATCCTTCCTTGTGGCGGAACCGGCGAATTTGCTTACCTAAGTAGGGAAGAAAAAAGGCGCCTGATTGAGATCACCGCAAAACACGTTGACGGGCGCGCTGTGGTAATCGCCCAAACGTCCGCTATCTATCTGCAAGACACTCTAGCAACAACCCGCCATGCCATCGATCACGGCGCAGATGCGGTTATGGTGTTACCGCCGTATTTTGAGGGCCCTGATGAACGCGGTGTAATTTCCCACTACGAGGCTGTTGCCAAGGCCAGCTCAGTTCCGGTGATGGTATACAACATACCGGTACATTCAGGCTTCGATGTCACACCGGCCTTGTTCGAAAAATTGCTTGAGATAGATGGTATCGACTACATCAAAGACAGTACGGGTGATTTGATACGAATCCAGGAACTCTTGCAGACCGGCGGGAAGATTTTTAATGGCGGCGATCCGATCACTTTCCCAGCGCTCGCCGCGGGTTGCGTGGGCTGCGTCTGGGGTTCAGTCAATTTCTTGCCCGACGAGGCGGTCACGCTCTATCAACTGGTTTCCTCTGGCCAACTTAACGAGGCGGCTTCGCTTTGGCGCAAACTTGTAGATTCCCAACTGTTCGTCTGGTCTCATCAATACAACGCCTCGGTCAAGGCGGCCGCTCGCCACCGGGGATTCGATGTGGGAGACTGCCGTTTACCGGTGCTGCCTTTGGGCGAAGCCGATCTTTCGGCCCTGCACGCCTCGTTGGCAAGTATCAGCTAAGTCTCTGTGATCCGGTAACTACTGTTAACGTTTGACCTCTGGAATAAGTCCTCGCGGTGAAAAGCGCAGCACCAGAAGCAGCACCAGCCCCATTGTCATCAATCGCGTGTGCGCTGCGTTCTCCAACAGATGTAGCCGTAAGGGACTGTCGAGCGCCATCCCCGAGGTCACAAAATTCATCAGTGCGAGGCCTATTGGTTCGGCCTCAATCCAGAAAAACCAGATCACAAAACCACCAAGGATCGAACCCAGATTATTACCCGAACCGCCCACGATCACCATAACCCATACTAGGAAAGTGAATCGCAACGGCTGGTAAGATGCCGGAGTAAACTGACCATCCAGAGTTGCAAGCATAGCCCCGGCAAGACCGATTACCGCCGAGCCGAGCACAAATACTTGAAGGTGGCGTCCGGTTACGTTTTTGCCCATCGCACCGGCGGCAATCTCGTTATCGCGGATCGCGCGCATCATTCTCCCCCAGGGAGACTTCAAGGCCCGCTCTGAGAGCCAGAAAATGGCTATAAGCACAACCAGAAAAAGCGCGGCGTAGTTCAATTTCACAATAAGCGAAGAGGCTTCCACAACCGGAATCCCTACCCAAGCGGCGAGATCATGAAGCCATAACGCCTCTTGAAGATCTATTTCGTAAGGTACCGGCCTCGGGAGTCCGTTGACGTTTTTAACTCCTCGCGTAAGCCAATCTTCATTTTTTAGAAAATAAATGATGATCTCTGAGATACCCAAGGTGGCAATCGCCAGATAATCAGAGCGCAGTCCCAGCGCCACCTTGCCAATAGCCCAGGCAACGATTGCGGCAAAGATCCCTCCAACAATCCACGAAAACATGATAGGCAAGCCAAACCCACCCAAAAACCCAGTCATTGCTGGCTCAACCGCCTCAATCGCATCGACCGCGGGGTCCAGAATAAGGCGCATCAACCCGTATCCACTAACCGCAAGCAAGACCGTTAGCCATATCCGGGCGGTTCGGGGTACCGGGAGTTTTTTCCATAACCATATTCCCCCTGCAATCGTCGCCAACCCAGCCAACAAACCCAGTATGGCGCGGGCGCCACCTGCATCCCAGGCCGCTGGTACCGGTGCGACAGAGACCACAATGGCGGCCAGGCCCCCTAAGGCGGTAAATCCCATTACCCCGGCATTAAAGAGTCCCGCATAGCCCCACTGAATATTCACCCCAAGAGTCATAATCGCTGAGATCAAGCACATATTCAGAATCGCCAGAGCGACATTCCAACTCTGCAGAGCGCCAACCAGCATCAACAACACAGCCATTGCGGCAAAAAGTAAAGCGTTATTGGCGGACCGGCTCACAATGTCTTTCCACTAAAAATTCCCGTGGGCTTTATCAGCAGGACAATCACCAGGATAAAGAACGAGACAGCAAGCTTGTAATCGGTTGACAGCAACTGTACTAAGCCATCTGGAACCCAGTCGCCCGGCGTCAGGTAACCCAATACCCGTTTATAGGCGAAAGTCACCAGCAACTCCGAGAAGGCGATAACAAAGCCCCCTGCGATAGCCCCCAGCGGATTGCCTACTCCTCCCACGATTGCCGATGCAAAAATCGGCAAGACCAACCCCAGATAGGTAAAAGGTTTATAACCTTTATCCAAGCCGTAAAGGGTGCCGGCAATTGCAGCCAACGCACCAGTAATAATCCAGGTAATCAGCACGACCCGCTCGGGGTTAATGCCAGACAGTAAGGCGAGATCTTCGTTGTCTGAGTAGGCCCGCATCGACTTTCCGGTTCGGGTTCGATTGAGAAACCAGAATAAGAGGGCGACAATTACTATGGCACTGATGACCGTGACGCCCTGAGAGGTTTTAATCGCCAAGCCCTGATCCAACCCGGTCATCTCCTTGAAAGCGCGAGCCTTCATTATGAAACGTTGGCCGTCAGCGAAAACCTGGTCTTTGGGTCCAATAATGAATCGGATCAGGCCGCTCAAGAAAAACAGCACACCTACCGAAACGATAAGATAGGTTACTGGGACTGCTTTTTTTTCGCGATAGTAGCGATAGACAAGGCGGTCGGTTGCTACGCATAAACTGATTGTCGCCAGCATCCCTATGGGGAGCGCTAGTAAAGCGGTGGGAAGGGGCCCCAAACCGATCCCACGCGCCTGCAACACCCAGGTCACGAGAATTGTGACCATTGCGCCGAAGGACATTGTCTCGCCGTGGGCAAAATTGGAAAAACGCAAAACCGCGTAGATCATAGTGACGCCCAGGGCCCCGAGCGCCAACTGACTTCCGTATGCGATGCCCGGCACCAAAACGAAGTTACCTATGAGGGCCAAAGCGTTTAGGAAGTCTATCAGCACCTTTTTTACCCGCCAAGAAAGGCCTTGCGTACTTCGACATTCGCCAACAGTGCTGCTCCAGTATCCGTGTACCGGTTACGGCCCTGAACCAACACGTAGCCCCGATCAGCGATACTGAGGGCTTGGCGAGCATTCTGTTCAACCATGAGAATCGCTATCCCTGTACGCGCCACTTCGATAATTCGGTCAAACAACTCATCCATGACTATGGGTGAAACCCCGGCGGTCGGCTCATCCAGCATTAACACTTTGGGTTGAGTCATTAGAGCTCTGCCAACAGCGACCTGCTGGCGTTGACCGCCAGAGAGTTCACCCGCTAATTGGCTACGTTTCTCCCGTAACACCGGAAAAAGCTCGTAGACTCCAGACAAAGTTTCCGAGATATCATCGCGGCGGATAAAAGCGCCCATCTCCAGGTTTTCCTCCACAGTCATCGAGGTGAATACGTTGGCGCTTTGCGGCACGAAACCCATGCCGAGCTGTACCCGTTGTTCGGGTTTCAGGTGGCTGATATCCTGGCCATCCATCGTTACCTGACCCTCCCTTAGATCCAGCATACCGAACACTGCTTTCATCGCCGTCGACTTGCCGGCGCCATTGGGGCCCACCACTACCGCAACCTCGCCTTTGTCCACCCCGATGCTACACTGGTGAAGGATATCAACGCCTCCGTAACCCCCACACATACCTTCTCCCGCAAGGTAGGTCACAATGGCTCCTGTTGGGTCTGTTTTCGCCCGGTTCCAAGGTAGGCCTCAATGACCGCCTCGTTATTCATGATATTGTCGGCTGTGCCTTGTGCCAGCACGCTGCCCGATGCCATGACAATAACTGGATCGCATAACCTGGAAATGAAATCCATATCGTGTTCGATCATGCAGAAGGTATAGCCTTGCTCCCGATTAAGCCGCAAAATGGAATCGCCAATGGTTCGCAGGAGAGTGCGATTGACCCCAGCCCCGACTTCATCGAGAAATACTATTTTCGGTTCGGCCATCATCGTGCGGCCCAATTCAAGAAGTTTCTTCTGGCCGCCCGATAAATTACCGGCAAGCTCGTTCACGACCGAACTGAGTTGGAGAAAATCAACCACCTCATCGGCACGTTCTCTGATTACTGTTTCCTCAGCAACGACTTGCCCAGGGCGTAACCAGGTTGCAACCAGGCTCTCACCGGATTGTCCATTTGGAACCATCATCAGGTTTTCGCGAACACTTAACGACGAGAATTCGTGGGCAATCTGGAAGGTTCGCAAAATGCCTTTCGCAAAAAGCTCATGGGGCTGGCGCCCAGTTATGTCTTCGCCGTTCAGTAGGACTTTTCCCTCGTCTGGAGGGTAAATTCCGGCGATGACGTTAAAAAGAGTAGTTTTCCCAGCGCCGTTGGGGCCAATCAGCCCCGTGATGCTCCCCTGCTCGATCGCAAGTGAGGCATCTTCGACCGCATGGATGCCGCCAAAGCGTTTATACAGGTGCTCGATGACAATCAAATGTTAGACCGCCGGCAAAAAAAAACGGCCCGGCATAACAACCCGGGCCGTAACTGTTTCAGCTTACCGGTAACCGACGGTGGTGTTCTTTCCGCCTTTAACCAGAATTTCTTTGTAGCTGCCTGCAGATTCACCTGGGCCGATTAACTCAACCGCAGAAGCGCCCACATAGTCAACATCTCCTCCGCTGGCAATATGTTCCAAGGCCTTTCCCAGGTCTCCAGGAAAGACTTTCTGGCCTGGTGCATTCGCGACGTCCATCACCTTCGATTTAAAGTCCTGACTGTTAGTAGACTTGGCTGCCTGCATGGCGAGGATTAGAAGCGCTGCGGCATCGTAGGACTCCGGTGAAAACGGACCGCTTTCAAATCCAGCCGCTGTAGCCATCTCGGTAAACATCGCGGCACCAGGGCTATCGGTCCCTGGTACGTCGCCGATAGATCCATTTAATCCATCACCTATATCTGTCGGGAGACTGTCTCCAATCATTCCGTCCGGCAGATAGAAGACGTCAAAAGCCCCAGTATCAAGGGACGCCTGGATAATGCCTTTACCACCGTCATTGAGATAGCCGGCAACCACCAAAATATCTCCGCCGGCCTGAGCAAGTGCCGCGACCTCAGCACTGTAGTCACCTTTTCCATCTTCGTGAGCCACATTAATGGTTACGTTTCCGCCAGTTGCTTTGAAGTTGCTCTCAATGCTGTCAGCGAGCCCCTTGCCATAGTCATTGTTGGTGTAGGTAATCGCGGCGCTCTTATATCCATGATCACCTAGAATTTCGGCGACCACCTGACCCTGACGGGCATCCGAGGGTGCAGTGCGGAAAAACAGGCCGTTATCCTCCACCGTTGATAACCCAGGTGAGGTAGCAGAGGGAGAGATCATTACGATCCCATTCGCCATTGCGACATTTGCCAGGATTGCGCCAGTGACGCCGGAGCAGTCGGCACCCATAATGGCATTAACTTTGTCCGAGGTGATTAAGCGCTCGGCCGCGGCTGTAGCGGCTGCTGAGTCAATACAGGTTGAATCTGCACGGATGCTGGTAATCCCCGTTCCGCCCATAAATGACCCGCTCGCATTCACTTCTGCGATGGCCAATTCAGCGCCGGCTGCCATGGCCGGTGTCAGAGACTCAATCGGCCCGGTGAAGCCCAAAATTATTCCTATCTTGACATCATCGGCGATCGCAGCCCCTGAGAGCATCGCGCCGGTTACAAGAGCCAAAAATACCTTTCTCATCAGATTCCTCCTTGTGTTGTTCATAAACCAAACCGGGTGGGGCAGCAATTAATCCTACCCGCACCGCACAGGCGAATACTGACACAGCGCCGCTGTCAAAAAAAGGCCCAATAAAGATCTATGACCGAAAAGAGTCAAACATAGCGCGAAAATGTTTAGCCGAAAAGCCCAGTGGGAATGCGGTTCAGCCAAACTCAGTCACTTACATTGGAGTCGATTTAGCGACGGGGAATATCATACATAAAACCAACAAGTTAGATGTCATTTAGTTTCTATCTATTTGTTTTATCGATCGTTTTAACTTCTTATTTTAGAACGGTGGCTAAATTATTGAAGTGCTGTGGTGGTGGGCAATTGAGGCGCAAGCACAAAATTCAGGCACCTATGCGCTGCCCGAAGTGCCCGCTCCACATCAGCCACTGTTCCGGCCCGTGCGAAGATAAACCCCGGGTAAGCGCAGCCTTCCGGCCACGGTACTAAGATCTGACCTTCTCGAACGTCGATCTCGACATCGACAATGCCGGGTTCGCGCCGGGCCGCGCTAATGCCTTCAACCCGACGGAGCACTCCACCTTGTGTCACTGGAATCATCATGACCCCGCTAGAGCCCGTACTCTCGCCCACTGCTGCTGGCCGTCGTACCGCATTAGCCAACACCAGTTCCTCCAGCGAACACCCAGTTTGAAATTCAAGTATCCGCCCGCAGCGCCCCCCAACTGTCCGCCCGGCGATTTCAAGAAAGCAAACCCCCGAAGAATTGATACGAAGCTCGGCATGCAAAGCGCCCTCACATATTCCCAACTTTCGACACAAAATCTCTAGGCTACCAATGACTTGGCCGGTAACCTTATGACTGAGCCTCGGTGGGGTCAGATAGATCGTTTCTTCGAAAAAAGGTCCCGCCATCGGGCCAGGTTTCTGAAAAATAGCCAGGACCTGCAAGCGTCCCCGCTTGAGCAAACCGTCTACCGCATATTCGAGTCCATCAATGTAATCTTCAACAAGCACAACATCTTCACCCAGCTTCCCCTCGGAATACAGCAGGCTGTGGATCCGCTTGAGCGCCCGACTCAATTCCCCGGG
>MPMB02043794.1_pt1 | contig 56231 bp, 46 predicted proteins | sample 1617371 | NCBI WGS metagenome assembly MPMB02 (sample SAMN05944808, study PRJNA350692) | marine metagenome | biome: marine; feature: ODZ; material: water; isolation source: 300 m water sample filtered on 0.2 um supor filter | place: Pacific Ocean | collected 2012-04-08 | depth 300m m
CGAAGGGGCGAACCTCCACATGGCGTACCTCGAAGGGGCGAACCTCGACAGGGCGAATCTCTCCTCGGCGGTCCCCTACAGGGCGGACCTCACCGGGGCGAACCTCGTCGGGGCGAACCTCGTCGGGGCAAACTTCACCGCGGCGAACCTCACCAACGCGTATGCAGACAAAGCCACCCGGTGGCCGAAGGGTTTCTATCCGGTAGTCAAAGGAGGGATCATCGTGTAGGCAGCCACGCAGGCAGCCACGGGGGTGAAACACCCTGACAAGCAGCCTGGAGGCCCTTCTGGCTGTCCTGCTGGTCGGGACGTAGCGTGGGAGCAGGGTTGGTCGAAGATCCCCGTTCGGTGGCGTCCAAGCCTGACGCATGAGATGATCAGAACATGCCTGAGGCTGAGAAGAAGATCGACTTCAGCAACTACCCCAGTTACTACTTGTTCGAGTCGGCTCTTCGAAAGCTTGTTGCTGCTGGAGCAATCAGTCTTGCCGATGCAGCGCAAGAGAAGGCGGCTGCATCCTCGTACTTCGAGGAGCGCCTGAAGAAGGGACCCTCAGACAAGGGCTCTGAGCAGAACAAGGGCTCTGAGCAGGACGATCCTGATGTTGAACTGACGCCGGACACCCCGCAGGCGGGTCGATCGACCCACAGCGGCTTGGAGGCATTTACACGGCTCGCTCAGAAGTCGCGCCCACGGGCTTACGAGGGATCTGCGGAGGCATCATCCATAGCCTCGTTGTTGGCCGTCGTCGCATGGCTGGGCGTCATAGCGAGCCCCATCCTTGCCTTTATCTTGCTTTCTTATGAGACTCCATATGCTTATGCGGACGACGATTGGTTCACTCGACACCCACTGGCCATATTCGGCATCACCCTCGCGGCGATAGGGATATTCCAGAGTTTTGCGATGATAATGATCTCCGGTTTCATCAAGTCCCAAATAGCATTCCAAGCGCACCTGGGCGGCATTGTGGCTGGCTTGCAGACCGCGCGACCAGAGGACTTTCGCTAGCAGACCTGGGGCACACACGGTTTGTGCGCCCGTGCCGTGGTCATCTATTGGGAACAACAGGAGCGGTCCCACATCGTCCAGTCGGCGTCGACGGCCCGCCGACACACCGCCAGCCGACCGGGCGAACTACGTGCGGCCGGTGCTCGCCGAGACCCGCGACGCTGCAACCACGAAAGCGGCCGACATCCCGGTCGTCAAGACGCCGCCCGACGGGTGGAGCGGGAGCGACTGGCCTGCCCCGGTGCTCGCCGGGTGCGACGAACCACTGGTCGCAGGAGCGCCCGACCTCCGTGGCGTGTGGCGTGTCGAACGCGGCCCTCTGCGGGGCCACGTCGAACGCGTCGATGGGATTGGCTGGTTTCCTACGTCGGCAGGCCCTTCTGGCTGTCCTGCTGGTCGGGTGGCAAACTCAGTGCATGGTGGCTTGCCCGACGCTTGAGACCGAAAGGCTTGTTCTGCGCCCGTTCAGGGACGACGACCTGGCCGACTACTTCGCGATGGAGGACAGCCCCGAGGTTCGAGCCGGACTGGGGACCTCTGACGAGTCAGGAAGCCCGACGCATTTCTCAAGATGGCTGCCTGGCTCGGTCAGTGGGAGTTGCGGGGCACTGGACACTGGGCGCTCGAGGAGAAGGATTCAGGGCTGCTCGTCGGAAGCGTCGGGTTGAACCAAGCGGAAGTCACCCCTCTCGATTGGCCGGGTGTCGAGGTCGGGTGGACGCTCCACCCCAGCCAGTGGGGGCGTGGCTACGCGACAGAGGCGGGGGCGGCGGTAGTCCGCTACGGGTTCGAGGAACTCGGCGAGGAACGTCTCTTCAGTTGCATCCCGGTCGACAACCACCGGTCGCAGGCGGTAGCCCAGCGGCTCGGGTTCGAACTGATCGAGGAGAAGGCGATGTCGATGTTGCCTGACGAGGTACAAGGCATCTGGGCCTTGGATAGGGATAGCGCAGGCTTCAGTCGTTGAGCAGCGCCTGAACTGGTCTGGCCGAACCGATTTCTCCAGGCAGCCCCTGGGGTGACACACCCTGACATCCCCTGACAGCAGCCTGGAGGCCCTTCTGGCTGTCCTGTTGGCGCGGGACGTAACGTGGGGTATGAGGACGATTGCGGGGCTACTGGTTGCGGTGGTGTTGATTGCTGGGTGCAGCAGATCCGGTGATTCTGAGTTGGAAGCGCAACCCTCCACAACCGAGTCCACGACGACCACGACGTTGCCGCCAACCACGACCACTGTCCCGCCGACTACGACTGCAAGGCCGACTACGACTGCAAGGCCGACTACGACTCAGACACCGACAACCACAAACACTCCTTCAACCACGACTACTGCGGCACGAATGCCGACGGGGACATCAGCCGCGCCTGCTTCTAGCGCAACAACGGTTTCCGATGAATCGCTAGTGCTTTCAGCGATCGATGAATTCTTGCCCGACGGGCAGGTGTGTGAAGAGCAACGCTTGTCGGCTGATTCCCCTGAAAGGGGATGGGAGGGTTGGGGCGGTGCCGGTTGGGAGACAGAGATCGATGGCTTCGAAGAGTTGGTGGTTCAGATCACCTGCGATTTCGAATCAGAGGAGTTCTGGTTCAGCCATCAGCTGCGGATTCAGTACCCGCTTAAGACCGGGGAAGCAGCAGAGGTGATCAACTCAGAGGTTCGCTCAGTGGTGGCTCGAGGGATTCTCGAATACTTCATCGATTCACGTGAACGCTTCCCAGAATTAGGGCTCACCGTAGAAGAGCAACGTTCAGACCAGACACAACACCGTGGCTGTGGATATCCCGGTTACCTTGCCATCAGTGGCGTCGTTCCCTACTCGAACGACGGATTACACAGCGTGTACTTGTCATTTGGCCAGAACCATCCGTGTGCGAACACGACGGCTAGCCCTGTGGTGACTTTGAACTTCGACGTGTTCGGCGACGGCTATCCGGACATGTCGGGAAGTGGCTACAAATCGCGAATGCTCTTCGATCTTCCTGACTTGTTCAAGGACGGCTCGGTTTGGGAGGCCGAACTCGTAGAGGTCATCCGCCGCCGCTGGGTCGAAAGCGGTGGGGATCCCGACGAGTGGCTGGTCGAACCGCTGACTGCCGAGTTCGTAAGGTCGCTTGACTTCACCATGGGTCCTGACACCCTTGCACTGCACGCCCAGCCCTACGCCGTCTGGTTTCCGGGATGGTGCTGCGGGTCGAATTCGGATCACCTAGAGATCGACTACGAGGAGTTGGTCGAGAACCTCCATCCAGACGGCCCTTACCGGCACATCCTCAACAACTGACCCGACTCCACCAGGCAGCCACGGGGGTGACACACCCCTGACAGCAGTCGGGAGGCCCTTCTGGCTGTCCTGCTGGTCGGGGACACCCCATTGACTACCATCTGGACAAGCCCGGCCGATGGAGCCAGAAGGTCCGGTTGGGCTTTATGGGCAGGCCCTAGGGGGCGCACCCGTAAACCCAAGACTGCAGCTAGGCCCGTCTGGCTGTACTGCTGGTCGGAACGTACAGCGGTCCCCTTACCGGTTGTTGCTACTGCGCGGCCGTAACCAGAGAATCAATAAAGCCCTCAACGGCTTGTGGTGAGCGGAGCCGGAGGACGTTCGCGTGCACCCTCGAACCGTCGCACATGCACTGCTCGTATTGTTCCCGGCGACCCTTGTAGGTCACCCAACTCCACCTGATGACGTTGCGCTCAGGATCCCAGTGGTACAGGTTTGTCCACGGTTCCTTGTTCCCGTTCCAGAGTTCTTCTCTCGTGAGCACCCGTCGAATGGTTCGACGGATCACACGGGTCATGACAGTTCTGCGTGGTAGGTCGAGCCAGACGATCGTGTTCGCTTGTTTCAGATGCATGTCGCCAGCCAAGCGTCCGTAATGGCCGCAAGTCACCCATCCTTGTTCCGCACCACTGAGTTGTCTTTCCAGATCGGAGCGGAATTCCTCAGCGGGACGCATCGTCCACCCTGGTTGATGAGCCAACTCATCCAACTCGATGTGTTCGAGTCCAAGTCGATCCGCTACTCGGCGGGCGACCGTCGTCTTCCCTGAACCGGAACATCCGACAACAGCGATATGCGAAGGCACCATTCGACGGTACCCCTCGACAGCCTGAACTGGTCTCGCCCAACCGGTTCCTCTCAAGTTCAGGTACTCTGTCCTCGCCAGTAGCGCGTTCCGACAATGTCCGATTGGCGGCGATTTCGCCATCCCTAGTCCGTGCATGATCGCGGGGAACGAAAGATGAACGAGCAGCGCATCGACATTACGTTCCTGTCCCAGGAAGATTTGTTGAGGGCAGGTTGCTTCGACATGAAGATGGTGATCGACACGGCAGAGAAAGCCATGCTCGCCTACAGAAGAAAAGAAATTCTGTTTCCGGAAAAGATCGTCCAAATATTCGCGGAAGACACGCAGGACCGAATCAACTGTCTTCCGGCCACGCTGCTGCCCGAAAAGATTTCCGGGGTGAAATGGATTTCGGTGTTTCCTGCCAACCCAACCAGATACGGCAAGCAGAACCTTTCGGCGGTTTTCATCCTCTCCGAGATCGATTCGGGCTTTCCGGTCGCCTTCATGGAAGGAACGCTGGCCTCGAACATGCGGGTTGGTGCCATGGGCGGGGTGGCGGCCAAGTATCTTTCTCGCGAAGACTCCAAAGTCATCGGCCTCATCGGTGCTGGCGAGCAGGCGAAAATGACTCTGGCCGCCATCAAGGCGGTCCGTCCGGCCATCAACGAGTGTCGGGTGTCCGCGAAAAGGAGCGAGGCAGAAGAGCAATTCAGTGCCGAAATGCAGGCTCTCTATCCCGATATCGGCTTCGTTCAGACCGGCACCGACGGCCAGGCGGCGATGGATGGTGCGGACATTCTGGTGACCGCAACGAGTGCCCAGGCACCCCTGCTGAAGGCGGCCTGGATGAAGCCCGGCGCGTTCTATAACCATGTCGGCGGGTGGGAGGACGAGTATGCGGTCGCCAAGCAGTGTGAAAAGATCGTGTGCGACGACTGGGAAACGGTGAAACACCGCACCCAGACCATCAGCCGCATGTATAAGGATGGCGAACTCACCGACGACGACATCTACGCCGACCTTCCCGACATAGTTGCCGGCGACAATCCCGGCCGCGAAACCGACGATGAAAGGACCTACTTCAACGCTGTAGGCCTCGCCTACATCGACGTGGCGATCGCCCTCTCCATGTACAACAGGGCCAAGGAAGCATCGGCCGGCCAAGCTCTGACGCTCCAGGAACACATGATCTTCGAACACAAGGATCTCAAGGACTGGCTCCGGCAATAGCCCGGTGGGAGATCACCTACGAGTCTTTCCCTGCACTCGTCACCGGGGCGGACCTCAAAGGGACGGGCCTCGAATGGGCGAAAGGCAACCCGGGCACTGTCTGGTCGGAGGGTTTCGATCCGGTAGCCGCCGGGATGACCTTCATCTAGGCAGCCACCCTGAGATGGGCACGCTCATTATCCGCCAGTTCCACCTCGACCGGGCGACCGAAGAACCGGCCCGCCTGCAAATCGAACGCCTGACCTCCGCCACCAACGCGAAAAACCCCCGCCGAAGCGAGGGCAGATCGCACGGTGGGAAACCGTGTCCAGCGACGACTCCTCAGCCGTTCGCCAGTACGGGAAGGCTACCCGACGACGACTGCCAGCCAGACAGAAAGTGCCGGCTACCGGTCAGGTGGACCTGGAGTGAACCGCCAATTCGGGTCCCGTTCGAGGATCAGCCAGCCGAACTCCCCACAGGCACCACACCGACCGAGGTAGAACTTCTTCAACGATCTGGCCGTGACCCGGACGTGTCCCCTGCTGGCAGCGTCGACGGATTCGCCACACTTCCTGTGGCGGACCCTCCAGTCGGGTGCGTAGCCCTTCACCGCGCCGATACTACAACAGTCGGTCCGACAGGGACCGTCTAGACAGGGGCCTGGCCAGTCGGCGACGCCGAAGAGTTCGTCGTGGCCCACGAATCGAACTCCTCCCAGCGGGCATCCAACCACCGAACCAGCGCCGCCTTGTCGGCCACGTCAGGGACTTCCCGGCGTGACGTGCGACTCGCAGAGAAACCCAACGGGGTGGGAAAGGGAACGTTTCGCCACAGATCACGCAGTCTGTGGAAGTCCTCGACCCCGACATGGTTCAGGAACAACAGGTCCGCAGACCGGTCGGCCTCGAGAACGGACAGCAGACCGGCCGTCCGAATCGGGAGAACATGTGTGAGGCGACGGGCCGAGGCCTTCCGCTCCGGAGCGGTTCGGCCAAGGACCTCGATTGCCCGATCCCGCCTGGACCTCGAGAAGTTGGTTCCCTCGGGGAAGATGACGAGTGCCTCGTCGTTGGCGAGACCAGTTGCCAACCTCGCGATGTTTTCCAACTCCTCACGGTTGTCGAATGAACCCCGGTCCACGAAGTAGTTGGGAATGCGGTGGCCGACGATGTCGAGGCATGGATCCCAGAGGAGTTCTCGTGCGATGACGAAACGTGGCCTGAGTCCCGATTCGGTGAGAATTGTCACCACCAGCAGGGATGCGGCAGGGCGCCCATGTCGGGCCAGGACGATGAGCGGCCCTCCAGGATCCAGGTTCGACCGGCCCTCGAGGAAGTGCCTCATCCCCAGGAGAGCGCGCGCGCCTCGAACCAGGTTGGTCGCCCACCAACACAGGAGTCGGCTGTGGGCCTGCAGCGAGGCCTTCCCCCCCCAACTGGCCTGATGGCGCGTACCTGAGCCACAGGAGGCCCGCCCGCACGATTCCTACTGACTCGACTGCGAACAACCAGACCGCGTAGAGAGAAACCCTCACCGTCGATCCCCTCCGGCGAAAGACCAGGTCGGTCAACCCACCCACCAGCAGAACGGGTGCGAGGAGGACGAGGAGACACGGCAGTCCCAGCAGAATTCCCGGAACGGTGAGGCCCCGACGTCGAAACCGCACGCCGATGGTCGATTCGCGCAACGACGAAGTCCCCTGCTTTGACACTTGCAAATCCCTTGTTTCGTGAGTCTGCGCCGCAGGACCTGTTCGGTCTTCGTGGGGTGCAGCGGCCATGACAACACCGCGAAACCCCAGGGGTGCCGCCGATTGTGCCACCTCGGGGTTGTTTCAATGAGAAGATCGCGGTCGATGGGACGGACGCCGCCGATGCCGCTGGTCGACCTAGCCGGTGCTTTCGAGCCCGGCCCACGCCGTGAGGACGTAGTAGATGCGGTCCGTCAGGCTTGCCAGGACATGGGGTTCCTGGTGGTCACCGGCCACGGTGTGCCCGATGAGGCCATCAGTGGGATAGAGGCCGTTTCACGTGAGTTCTTCTCACTCCGTCATGAGGAGAAGGCGCTCTGTGTGGGAGGCCCCGGGGTCTTTCGGGGGTACACACCAGCCGAGACAACCGCGCTGGCATTGTCACATGACGCCGTGACTCCACCGGACCTGTGCGAGGCATTCTCGATCAATCGCTTTGACGACCCCGAGGTCGCCTTGCAATCTGGTCTGCGCGAGGGGCGTGAGGCCTTCTTCGCCCCGAACATCTGGCCGCAACGCCCTGAAGGATTCAAACACGCGTTCGAGACCTATTACGCGGTCATGGAAGACCTAGCGAATCGCCTCATGGGACTGATGGCACTGGCCCTCGGGCTCGACGAGCACTGGTTTGACGACAAGATCCGCGACCACATCACCAATCTGACAGTCAACTACTACCCCGGACTCGAGCGGCCTGCCGCCCGGAGTCAGTTTCGGCGAGGTGAACACACTGACTGGGGCAGCCTCTCCATCCTCTATCACGACGGCGAACCTGGATTGCAGATCAAGTCACCCGATGGCGAATGGGCAGATGTCCCAATCGTCGCAGACGCGTTCGTCGTCAACCTGGGTGACCTCATGGCGTTCTGGACCAACGATCGATGGAAGTCCACCTACCACCGCGTGGTTGTGCCCGAAGACCACTCCACCGACCGCCTCTCGATCGCCTTCTTTCACCAACCCGCATACGACACCCTCGTCGAATGCATTCCCACCTGCACATCGTCGGACGACCCACCGCGTTATGCGCCAACGACTTCCGGGGAATGGATCCTGTCAATGCTGGAGAAGACCACCTGCTGAACCGACCCGTTGGCGTGAGTTGTTGAACAGTCCGGCTGTGCTGCTGGTCGGGACTTGGCGTGAGGGTCGTGGAAGCCAACGGCTACACGACCAAACCGGGCGCTACCTTCCAGATGCCGACCCCAGGGAGCCGATCTCCAGGCGATGTCCACGCCGGTCGCTGAAGGTACCTGTCGGGATTCGGGACCAAGTTCCCTCGTCGGCAGCCGAGATGTTCGAAACAATGGGCGTAGTCGGCAAGTGAACGGCTTGGCGGGTGAACGACGGGAGGAGGACGCGATGAACGTCATCGAGGCAACGGCGACCCTCGGGGAGATCGTGGACCACCACCCGTCACTGGCCCGCGAACTCGAACGTCGGAAACTGGACTACTGCTGCGGTGGTGGACGGACCCTCGCAGAGGCGTGCAGGGAGCGGGGCCTGGACGCGGGTGCCGTCGCCGAGGAGTTGGCCGGACTGGCTCCCGAGGAGTTGCCCGGCGAATGGACGGGGCTGGATCCGGTAGGTCTCGTCGACCACCTCGAGGCGACCCACCACCGGTTCTTGAAGGAGGAGTTGCCCCGCCTCACCGCCCTCACCGAGGGGATCCGGGACGTCCATGGGGCGAACCACCCTGAGCTCGCCGAGGTGTCGGCGGTGTTCCGGAGGCTTCGGGCTGAGTTGGAACCCCACCTGATGAAGGAGGAGCGGGTCCTGTTCCCGATGGTCCGACAATTGGTGGCAGCAGAGTTCCGCCCGGCGTTCCATTGTGGGTCCATTGCAAACCCCATTTCGGTCATGCTGGCCGAGCACGATCATGCGGGGAACCTCCTGGATCTCCTGGTCGGTCTCACCGGTGGTTTCGAGACGCCGGCGGACGGATGCGCCTCTTACCGGGCCTGCTATGACGGTCTCGCCGACCTGGACGCGGACACCAGAATGCACATCCACAAGGAGAACAACGCCCTCTTCCCCGCCGTGGTGGCCCTAGAGGATCGGCTCGCGGTCCCAACCGACTGACCTGAGAACGTGGCCATAGACGGTTCCCGAGCCGCCCCTCCGACCGATCCGCCTGACTTCGGGACCCGTGAGTTTCCCGCGGCGCTGGTGAATGTCACCAACCGGTGCAACCTGAAGTGCACGCACTGTTTCGTCTACCGCGATGCCAACCCCAACGCTTCGGTTGACAAGATGAACGACGCCACGATGCTCCATCAGCTGGAGGTACTGCGGGACCGCCACGGGATCAAGAGCATGCTCTTCATGGGGGGAGAGCCGATGGTGCGCCACAGGTTGGTATTGGCTGCCATGAGCCTCTTCGAGGACCCCTCCATTGTGACCAACGGAACCTACGGGATCCCTTCCGTTCCGGGGTGCCTGGTCACCGTTTCCCTTGACGGTCCACCAGAAGAAAATGACGCGATCCGTGGGCAGGGAGTCTTCGACCGGGTCGAGCAGGCAATCAGGGGACGTGACCGCGGCGATGGCACCATCGTGATGCTCCAGATGGCCATCACCAAGGAGAACTCACCGGGCATCGAACGGTTCGTCGACGTGGTGGCCGACTGGCCCGTGGACGGTGTCGCCTTCACCTTCTACGTTCCCCGGAAGGGGGAACGTAGCGACCTGGCCTGGGACACCAATCAGGAGCGGGATGAGGTTGTCGAGCGTGTCATGGCCCTCAAGGAGGCCTACCCCGATCTCGTGAGAGCGAACGTCGCCACCCTCAGGTTGATGAAGTCCGACCAGTGTGGTGACCACATCGACGATCGGTGCGCCCTCAAGGCGATGCTGCCGCTCTACGTCGGCGACGGCGGAGTGTTCGAGAGGACCTTCTGCTGCTACGGCAACGACGTGGACTGCAACCGGTGTGGTGCCTACGCCGTGTTCAACGCTGCGCGTCATCGCCGGCAGGGCTCCACGCCAGGTCCGACCACACCCCTGCGCGACTGAGGCGGGGGCGGCCGCAGTCCGCTACGGGTTCGAGGAACATGGAGAGGAACGACCCTTCAGTTGCATCCCGGTCGACAACCACCGGTCGCAGGCGGTGGCCCGGCGGCCCGGGTTCGAACTGATCGAGGAGGAGGCGATGTCGATGTCGCCTGCCGAGGTGCATTGCATCCGGGCCTTGGACCGGGATACCGCAGGGTCCAGCCGATGAGCAGCAGTTGAACAGGTCGGTCGAACCGGTTCCAGCAGGCCGTGTACGGGCCGCGAGATATCACGAAACAGCCCGAAACGATGCGAACCAGCGATCAACCAGAACAGAGGGCCGGGCAGCACTTCCTGACCGGACCCACCGGGGAGCTGTGCATTCTCTCGACGCAGGGATACTCGCCGAGGCGAATCATTCGGATCTGACAATCTTCGATAGAGCCTCGTCGCAGTGGTATTCCGACCCCCTGCCGACAGCCAGAACCTCTTCTATCTCGCTGCTGGCGGTGACCCAGGTGGTCCGGTCGTCGTCGGCGGCCGTGGCGAACACCACGCCCAGCAGGAAACCGTCGTCGTCGAAGAGTCCAGCGCCACTGTCGCCCCTGCCAGTGGCCGCTTCGACCTCATAGCCATCCCGCTGATACCTGTCCTGGCCTCCGACCTCTTCTATGGCGATCGGGACCGACCGCCGAATGTCGGCCTCCACGGTCCCTGACCGGGCACCACCCACGATTAGGGCCCTGCCAGCGACCCGGCTGTCGGCCATGACCACCGGGGAGACGTCCAGGCCGGGGACCGAGACCAGCGCCAGGTCCCGCCGGGTGTCAAGGGCCACTATGGCCCCGACGTGCTCCACGGCATCCAAGGTGGTGGCATGAACCGTAGAGGCGCCGATCACCACGTGGGCGACGGTCACCACGAGGTCGCCACCCACCGCCACCCCCGATCCCTTGGTCTTCGAGACGTACCCACAACCGGTAGTCCGGATATGCACGCTGCGCTCATCCGGGGAGGCGTCCTCGTCCTGTCGGCCACCACACCCCAGGATGACCATGGCGGTCACACAGAGGGCCAGGACAACCGCACCGTCTACCTGCCGCAGGTACCGACCCCACCGGGTCAGGATCACGGCGACAGTGCCCTTCCCTTCCAGGTCGGGGTCCTCGATCCCGGCAGGATCCACCAGACCGTTTGTCCGGCCAACGGCCAGAGGGTCAAGGATGTTGGAAACGAGGAGGTTGTTCACGATCAGGTCGGTCTGTCCGCTACGGGCACAGCCACCGTGGTCATCAATGCGGGAAGCGAGGTTCCCAGGACCACGGCGCCGATCACCACCGGTGACATCGACAGTACTCGGGCCGACCGGACCGGGGCGGGCATGAAGTGGTTGGTGGCAACGACGAGAACGACCGTCCCACCAAGGCAGGCAATCAGGTCGGGTATCACCTACCGATTCTCCCTGATAGGTCCTGATAGGGGAGTGTCCGCGCCGGTGGTCCTCTCGCGTCCACTGTTACCGTGGCCGGTGATGCGTAGACGCTTCCTCATCCGATCGGTGGAGAGACTGCTCCGTCGCGACGAGAGCCTGGTGGGTGTCGTGTTCATGTGGAGCCGGCACCGGTGGATGGTGCCATTCGCCGGTTGCGCCTTCGTCGGCCTGGTGGCCGTGGCGGGGGCCTCGGAAATCGCCGACTGGTCGGTGCGCCTGGGACTGGGGGCGGTGGGAGCGACGGTGGCGGCCGTGGCGACTACCGAATACCGGGTACTGGCCCTCACGACACGATCCCTGGTGCTGTGCCGGGGCGGACGATTCCGCCAGGTGGCCACCGGCGTCATCGAACGACTACCTGACGATGTGGCGATAACGAGGGTGGGTACCACTCTCGTTACCTCCGAATGGATGGTCGGAGACCTCCGCTACACGGTGCCCCGGAACTTCGGCCCGGTCATGGAAGCCGTCGCCCACCGCTGAACCGTCTGCCAGCAAGCGGGGTGGGACCCAGGCGACGTTGCCCAAAACGCCCGCTGCCGCCCGACGGGTGAACCCGTCGGGCGGCAGCCGGCTGAAAATTCTGGTTGCCGGAGGGGCTTCCTATCAGATACCCGTCTGCTGCATGAGGTAGGACTTCTCAGCCAGACCGTGCCACTCGACGATCCCGTCCCGGTACTCGCGCCACGGGGTGAGGATCGCAGCGAACCGTGCGTCCTCACCAGCGATGCGATCGAGTTCGTCCTCGGTCCCCTGCTTGAAGGCCGACATGAGTTCCGGCGAGAACTCGAGAATCGTCGCGAACTCCTTGATCCTCGCGAGGTCCCGCTGGTTCAGCGTGTCGTAGGTGGCCAGGCAGTGCATGTTGGCGTATGCAGATGCAGTCTCGATGGCTGCCTGATACTCCTCGGGCAACGAGTTCCAGTTGTCGAGATGGATCTCGACTTCCAGCGCCGTACCCGGCTCCCACCACCCTGGGTGGTAGTAGAACAACTCGGTACCGAGCTCGTCGAGGCCCAGGATGAGGTCGTCGGTCGGGCCGACGAACTCAGCTGCATCGATGGCGCCTGTCTCGATAGCGGTGAGGATCTCCCCGCCGGGAATCGAGATCTGCTCGCCACCCAGGTTGTTGAGCACCGCGCCGCCGATGCCGGGAATGCGCATCGTCAGGCCCTGGAGGTCGGCAACCGTGTTGATCTCCTTGGAGAACCAACCGCCCATCTGGCAGCCGGTGGCTCCTGCGGGGAAGAAAATCATGTTGTGCTCTTCCGCGTAGAACTCCTGGAGTATCTCGAGGCCCCCACCCTGATAGAGCCAGGCGTTCTGCTGGCGCTGGTTCAGGCCGAAGGGCACTGCGGTGCCGAACTGCTGGATCGGGCTGATTCCCACGTAGTAGTAGGACGCTGTGTGGCCCATCTCCATGCCCTTGTCACGCACCGTGGGCAACACCTGACCACCGGCGACGATCTCACCGGCCGGTCGGGGGTTGATGGTGAACTTGCCACCGGTGAGACGCGATACCGCATCGCAGAAGATCTGAGCCGAACCGAACAACGTCACCAGGGACGTGGGCCAACTGGTGCCCATTTCCCATTCGATGTCGGGTAGGTCTGAACTCAGCTCAACCGCAGTGGTAGTCGTCTCCGCAGCCGCAGCAGTGGTAGTCGTCTCCGCAGCCGCAGCAGTGGTAGTCGTCTCCGCAGCCGCAGCAGTGGTGGTCGTAGCCGCAGCCGTGGTAGTCGGAGCCGCCGTGGTGGCCGGAGCCGCCGTGGTGGTAGGCCCAGCGGCATCGCTGCCACAGGCGGCGAGGATCGCGCTGCCGGCGGCAAAGCCGCCGACCGCTATACCCGAATGGGCCAGGAACTTTCGGCGGTCGAAAAGACTCTCGATGCCGTTGACCTCTTGGTCGACTTCTTGCTCGTCACTCATTGGCGAACTCCCCCTCTATGAGTAGTCCAGGTAGGTTTCTAGTTCTGCTATCGCCCTAGGAAGGCCCGATACGCAGTGCCACAGATTGTGACACAGATATTGTGACACATAATTCCCGGGAATGCAAGTGGCGCTTCATCGTGCGCCACCGGAGCGTCAGGCGCCGCTAAAGAACCTGTAGGAGAACTCGGTGATACCGGGGAATGCCGCGAAGATCACGATGGCGACGCTCTGGATGATCATGAAGGGGATTGCCCCCTTGTGAATGTCGCCCGTGCTGACCTCGGGAGGCTTGACGCTTTGCAGGTAGAAGAGTGAGAACCCGACCGGTGGGGAGATGAACGCCATGTTCAGGTTCACCGCCATGAGCACGGCAAACCAGATTTTTTCCACCGACGAGAAGCCCAGGGCATCCATGGCCGGCACAAAGATCGGTACCACGATGAAGGTGATCTCGAGGAATTCGAGGTTGATGCCCAAGATGAACACGGCGACCATCGCTACAGCCACGAACCCGTACTTGCCTCCACCGACTCCCGTCAACCACTCGGAGGTCTGGTCCGAACCGCCGAGCTGGAAGAACATGTGGCTGAAGAAGGTCGATGAGAACAACAGGGTCATCACCAGCACCACGATGTTCAAAGTCGAGGTTCCGCACTGCTTGAGCGCCTTTGGCGTCAGCTGCCACTCGGCGGAGGCATGGGCTGCCCCGTCCTTTACCAGGAGCTTGTCGACATACCAGTTCAGGACGGCCAGCATCAGCGCCCCCAGGACGCCAACGGAACCTGACTCCGATGGGGTTGCGATCCCCTGGAAGATCGAGAACAAGACACCGATGATCAACACCAGTGTCGGCACGATCGACACCAGCACCTCGGTGGTCAACATGCCGCCGACCATCATGAGGCCCAGCAACAGCACAAAGACCGTAGGGACGGCGATGAGCGCCAACTTGGGACTCGCCATCAGCATTACCAGGCCGATCATCAGTGCCATCGGCAGGGAGATCTTCGCGGCGGTCAACGTGCTGACCTTGCCCACGAGGGTGCGTTGGTCCTTCGGCATGGCGGGCCCGAGGTGGGGTCGCAGATAGGAGATGCCCAACGCATAACTGATGTAGAGGCCACTCAGGATCAGCCCGGGTATCAGGGCCCCGGCGAACAGTCCGAGGATGCCCACCCCCAACTGTTGTGCCAGCAGGATCAGGACCAAACTGGGTGGAAGCATCTGGGCCAGGGTCCCCGAGGCGATGATCACTCCGGTGGACAACTTGTTGTCGTAACCCAACTTGACCATGGCAGGCAGCGAGAGCAGGCCCATCACGATGACCGTGGCAGCAACCACTCCGGTTGCCGCGGCCAGCAGGGTTCCCACCACCACCACCGCGGCCGCCACACCGCCCCGGAGCGGACCCATGAGCATCCCTATGGCGTTCAGCAGTCGCTCGGCGAGGCCTGAGCGTTCGAGGATGGCACCCATGAGAACGAACAGCGGTACCGCCAGAAGTGTCTGGTCCTCGAGGGAGTTCTGCCATCGGCCGGGCAGCACGTTCAGCGTGTTCGGATCGAAGGTGCCGGTGAGGTCACCGATGAATGAAAAGGCGAGGGCGGTCGAAACGAACGAGAACGCGACGTTGTAGCCAGTGAGGATCAGCACCATGAAGACGGCGAACATCACCATCGAGAGGAAAACGCTCAACTCCATCGGCTGGACTCCCTACTCAATTCGCTGGAACTCGTCATGTTCGTGAAGGTCGGCCAGATCCTCACGGCCGATGATCACGAACCCGGTCTTGATGATCTCGGCCAGGACCTGGAGTCCGAAGAGCACGAAGCCGACAAAGGTCAAGGCCTTGATGGGTCCTATCGGCAGCGACCCGGCATCCCACGCCTTCTCCCAGGTGTTCCAGACACGCCAACCATCGGGCCAGACCCCGGTGTGCTTCATGCCGAGGCCCTTCCGGCCGTAGTCCCAGAGGATCCGGATGGCAACGATGATGAAGGGCAAGAAGAAGAACACGTGCATGACGAAGTCCAGCCATGCCTTGGTTCGGTTTGAGAACTCCGCCCACCAGAAGTCGATGCGAGGGTTGACTCCTTCACGCACCCCGTAGTTCAAGCCCAAGAGGAACATCAAGGAGAAGGTCATCCAGCCGACACTCCTCATTTCTCCGATGATGATGTCCGCTTCGATGTAGCGACCGACGTAGCGGGTCACCACGTTGAACAATGACACCAAGAAGACCGCCCATCCCAGGTACTTGGCGAACTCGCCGGTGGCCGAGGTGATCTTCTCAAGCCCCACACGGAACGCATGCATGGCCGTCGGTCGGACGCTGAGGACAACAATGGCCAGAAGGCCCAGCCAGTGCCACCAAGCCAGATTGCCGATCAGGTAGTCCGTGCCGACCACCGTGGCGACCACCGAAGCCACCAACAGAGCGCAGATGACAATGCCCAGCGGATGGATCCGATACCACACCGTTTGGTTCCGGCCGGTCAACTGGGGTTCGACCCGACCTCCGGAAGGGGTATCGGCCGCTATGGCAGCCACATCAGAGTCGAGTTCGTCGACAGGGCTGCCAACCTCACTTTCAGACATCACCAACCCCCTTCCGACTCTCCTGGCCAAGGATCAAGAAACCGTCACGCTCTGGTCCAACAAGTGACAAGTTGTATCACAAATACAAGATCAATGTAAACGCTCAAGGTACTCCGGCCCCAGGGCCTCTAGCGAATCGCACCCGATCAGGGCCAGGGTGCGCTCCACTCCCTCAGCCAGGTGCTCGAGAACGAAGTCGACCCCCTGCTCGCCGGCCGCCCCCAAGCCGTAGAGGTAGGGCCGCCCGATCATGCAGGCCCTGGCGCCCAGAGCCACCGCCTTGACCACGTCGGAGCCCCGTCGTATCCCGCCGTCGAGGATGATCTCGGTACCGCCCTCCAGCGCGTCGGCCACTGACGGCAACAGGTCGATGGGGGCCGGCGCGTCGTCAAGTTGGCGGCCTCCGTGATTCGAGAGAATGACGGCGTCCACGCCCCGGTCAGCGGCGATCTTGGCATCGACCACCGTCTGGATTCCCTTGATGGTCAACTTTCCGGGCCATTGTTCCCGGAACCGGTCGATGTCCTCCCAGGACAACCCGGGGTCCATCTGGTCGGCGACGTACTCGGCCAGCGAGATCGGATCCGACCCATCTCCTACGCTCTTGCCGGTCACGTTGGCAAACATGATCGGCTCGGCCCTCATGAAGTCCCAGGACCAACTGGGATTGAGCATCCCATCGATGATCGTGCCGGGGCCGATCCGAGGGGGCAGGGTGAACCCCCTTCGAACGTCGCGTTCACGTCTTCCGAACATCGCCGTGTCGACGGTGATGACAGCCGTGGAGTAACCGACAGCAGCGGCCCGATCGAGCATCTCATTTACCAGGCCACGGTCCTTCCAGACGTAGACCTGGAACCACTTGTCGCCGTCGCTGGCCTCGGCGACCTCTTCGATCGACCGCGTCCCCAGGGTGGACAGGGCGTAGGGCAGCCCAGCCCGTTCCGCCGAGCGGGCCACCGCCAGTTCACCCTGGGAGTGGGCAATCCGCGTGAACCCGGTGGGGGCCAACACCAGGGGGACTGGCAGGTGCTCGCCCATCAGAGTGGTCGACGTGTCGATCTGGGCATTGCCCCGCAACACCCTGGGAACAAAACGGATCGTTGCGAACCCGGCCTCGTTGCGGGCATAGGTGCGCTCGTCCTCGGCTGCCCCGTCGATATAGTCGAACACCCCCGAGGGCAGGCGGCGTTGAGCCACGCGCCTGAGGTCCCCGATGTTGCCTACACGCGACAAGCGTCGCTTGGCAGAGTCGAATTCGAACTTCCTGAACCGCACGACCGAACGGAGGGATTTGAACATGCGGTCCATTGTGCCAGCATGTTGATCGTGACACAATATTGGCAGCCCATGAATGTCTATTCATCGGAGACCAGCCTTGCGCAAGGATAGTGCTGCCCAGCGGGTCGGGAGCATCCTTCGCGACGACCTGCTCGATGGCAACATCCCCCCGGGAACCTGGTTTCGGGAGGAACAGATCGCCGAACGCTTCGAGGTCGGGCGCTACACGGTCCGTTCTGCCATCGAATGGCTGGTCGGAACCGGCCTGCTGGTTCACGAGCGCAACCGCGGCGCCTACGTGTCCCCGATCTCCCCCGAGCGGGTCGAACGCCTCTTCGAGTTCCGACAGATCATCGAAGTGGGAGCTCTCCGGATCGCCCTCGAAGCCGGGGCCGACCTCTCCGAGGTCGCCGCCGCCGCCAAGCCGATGGAGACCTTCGACGAAAGCACCCCCTGGCACACCGTCATCGAGGTCCACAACGACATCCACCGGGCCATCGTTGCCGCATCGGGAAACCCCCGGCTCCTCGACGCCTACGACCGCTACCGGGACGACCTCCAGTTCATGCTGGCCTATCTGGGCCGTGCCCACACTGTGAGCACCTTCGCGAACAACCACCTGGAACTGGCTGAACGAATTCGCAAGGGTGCCCCCGAGGCTCTCGAATCACTCGAGTACGACCTGTCCGAGTTCGGGGTGCCGCCCCTGCTCGGAGCCCTCGCCGAACTCGATACTGCCAAGGCGCACAACGACTTCAGGCAGTCAAGGTGACCAACGGGTGGAGTTGGTCAGAGTGGAGGGGGAGTTCTCCTTTTCTCGGCGTATGTCGCCCGCATCGAAGGTGGGGTGGTCCTTGCCGGGGTTTCCTCCCGCAAGCCCTTCCTGGCGAGCCTACGGGTCGGGTCCCAGAGTGGCTGTCGCGGTCACAGGGCCAGCAACCGGAGGAAGTCAGCGACCCTGGTTGACATCCAGGAATTCGAAGAGCCCCGTTGCCGGCGAACTAGAGGTGGGCACCTGGGAGATGGCCGGTCATGGAGTGTCCGTTCGGCAGACGACGCCTCGACACAGACCGGGTCTCTTCCAGGAGACGGTCTTGACGGGTTCGGTCCGAGACGGCACAGCGACCTAGCGTGGGTGGGGAAAGCCAGAGTCGAGGAAACCAACAGACGATGAACCCCGCCAATGAACCCTTTGATCCCGATGCGATGCGGGAGCGCTACCGGGTCGAGCGTGACAAACGCCTCCGTGCCGATGGCAACGACCAGTACGTCGAAGTTGTCGGCGCGTTCGAGCGCTACACCGACGATCCATACATCGAGTCCGGCATCGACCGTCCACCCCTGGACGAAGAGGTCGACGTGGTCGTCATCGGGGGTGGTTTCGGGGGCCTGCAGATGGGGGCTCGTCTCCGCGAGGCCGGAGTGGAGAACCTGCGGATCATCGAGAAGGGTGGCGACTTCGGTGGCACCTGGTACTGGAACCGGTACCCGGGGGCCCAGTGTGACATCGAGTCATACGTCTACCTGCCACTCCTCGAAGAGGTCGGCTACATACCTCGAGAGAAGTACTCCTATGCCAGGGAGATACTCGACTACAGCCAGCAGATCGGCCGCCACTACCGCCTCTACGACGGTGCGCTCTTCCAGACGGAAGTCACCGACATGTTCTGGGATGACCACCAGTCGCGTTGGATCGTCGAAACCGGCAGGGGTGATTCACTCCGGGCTCGATTCGTGGCGATGGCCAACGGCCCCCTGAATCGCCCGAAGCTCCCAGGGATTGCCGGGATCGATGAGTTCAAGGGCCATTCGTTCCATACAAGCCGCTGGGACTATGGATATACGGGTGGAGGGCCGGATGGGAACCTCGACCGACTCGGAGACAAACGGGTGGCGATCATCGGCACCGGGGCCAGCGCGATCCAGTGCGTTCCGTTCCTAGGGGAGGCAGCAGAGCGGCTCTACGTGTTCCAGCGCACACCCTCGTCGGTGGATGTTCGCGGTAACCGGCTCACGGACCCGATGTGGGCTGCCGGCCTGGAGCCAGGCTGGCAGAAGCGCCGCATGGAGAACTTCAACGGACTTGTCTCAGGCGTCCCCCAAAGTGAGGACCTCGTGAACGACGGTTGGACCGACCTCATCGGCAAGATGATCCGACGATTCCGAAAGGCCAGGGCTGAGGAGGGCGTCGATATCTCCGAGGTGATGGAGATGGCCAACTTCGACAAGATGAACGAAATCCGGTCCCGGGTTGAGGACCTTGTCGACGACCCGGAAGTCGCCGAGAAGCTCAAGCCCTACTACAGGATGTTCTGCAAGCGGCCGACGTTCAACGACGAGTACCTCCCGACGTTCAACCGGCCAAATGTCGAACTCGTCGACACTGACGGGAGGGGTGTCGAACGCATCACGGAAAGCGGCGTCGTCGTAGCGGGCGTCGAATACGAAGTCGACTGCATCGTCTTTGCCACGGGCTTCGAGGTGGGTACCGCATATGCCAGGCGGGCCGGGTATGAGGTCGTCGGCCGCAGGGGACAGACCCTCTCCGAGAAGTGGGCTGAAGGGATGGCCACCCTCCATGGCATGCAGAGCCGGGGCTTTCCGAACTGCTTCTTCCTGCACATCAGCCAGGCCGCATTCACCGCCAACTTTCCCCACCTTCTCGACGAACTGACCACTCACGTGTCCCACATCGTCGGTCATGCACTGAGCCGAGGTATCAGCACGGTCGAGGTGGCACAGGACGCGGAGGACGCCTGGGTGGAGACGATCAAGGCCAAGGGCCTCCTTGCGATGGGGGCGCTCGGAGGACCGGACTGCACCCCCGGCTACTACAACAACGAGGGGAAGGCCCGTGAACCTGGCGCCATCCAGTCAGCCCCGTATGGCGGTGGTTCGATCGAGTTCTTCCGGATCCTCGAGCAGTGGCGTGGCGACGGAGAGTTTGCGGGGTTGGAGTTCACCTGCTGAGTCGGGGAAATCGACACGAAGGCCGCTTCCCGGTGCTCGAGCCCGACGACACTGCCAGTCCATGTGTGACCGTCTGGAGAACGCCTGGCCGCCATCCGGTCCTTGTCGGTAGTGGTTCAGGGTTGGCTGGCCCCGCCCGTGGGGCGCGGCGACTGAACACCAGGGGCCTGTCGGTCGGAGCCCCACGGTTCTTCCGCGGGTATCGGTCACACAGACATCCCGACACCACGACCCGGCCGTAGCGTTCTTTCGTGGCCGTCCGCTCCGACCTTCGAAACATCGCCGTCATCGCGCACGTCGACCACGGCAAGACGACGCTCGTCGATGCCCTGCTGCGCCAGTCGGGAGCCTTCTCCGCCCACGAGGAACCCACCGAGCGGGTCATGGACTCGATGGACCTCGAGCGTGAGAAGGGCATCACGATCCTCGCCAAGAACACGGCGATCCAGCGCGGCGACGTCAAGGTCAACATCGTCGACACCCCCGGCCACTCCGACTTCGGTGGCGAGGTCGAACGGGCCCTCAACATGGTCGACGGCGTCCTGCTGCTCGTCGACGCCGCCGAAGGGCCCAGACCCCAGACCCGCTTCGTGCTGCGCAAGGCCCTCGAAGCCGGCCTGTCGATCGTGGTCGTGGTCAACAAGGTCGACCGCCCCGACGCCCGCCTCGAGGCGGTCGTCGACGAGGTCTACGAACTGTTCCTCGACCTCGACGCATCCGAGGACCAGATCGAGTTCCCGATCGTCTACACCGATGCCCGTGCCGGCACGGCCACACTCGACCCGGCGGTTCCCGGCACCGACCTGGGGCCCTTCTTCGACATGGTTCTCGAGCAGGTACCGCCACCCTCGTACGACGGGGACGCCCCGTTGCGGGCACACGTCACCAACCTGGACGCCTCGCCCTACCTCGGCCGGATAGCGGTCTGTCGTGTCACCAGCGGCACCCTCCGCCAGGGTGCGCCCGTCGCCTGGTGTCGCACCGACGGTTCGATCCAGCCGGCAAGGGTCGGCACGGTCACCGTCACGGAGGCACTGGGCCAGGTCGAGGTAGCGGAGGCCGGGCCCGGCGAGATCGCCTACGTATCCGGAATCGAGGACGTAACCATCGGCGAGACCCTCGCCGACCCCGAGGATCCCCGCCCACTGCCCGTCATCAGCGTCGATGAGCCGACGCTTTCCATGACGCTCGGCGTCAACACGTCGCCGGTCGCCGGCGACGACGGCTCCAAGTTGACGGCCCGCCAGGTCAAGGCCCGCCTCGACGCCGAACTCGTCGGAAACGTTTCGCTACGGGTGTTGCCCACCGAGCGCCCCGACACCTGGGAGGTCCAGGGCCGCGGAGAACTCCAGCTGGCGGTACTCGTCGAGACCATGCGCCGCGAGGGCTTCGAGCTCACCGTCGGCAAGCCCGCGGTCGTGCTGCGCGAGATCCAAGGCAAGGTGCACGAGCCCACCGAGAACCTCTCGATCGACGTTCCCGAGGACCATGTCGGCGCCGTCACGCAACTCCTCGGTGAGCGCCGGGCACGCATGGTCGACATGGTCAACCACGGCACCGGCTGGGTGCGCCTCGACTACATCGTCGCCGCCCGTGCTCTCATCGGCTTTCGCACAGAGTTCATGACCGAGACCCGCGGCGCCGGGATGCTCCACCACGTGTTCGAGGGATGGGAGCCGTGGATGGGCGAGTTGCGCACCCGCCCGACGGGCACGGTGGTCGCCGACCGCACCGGAGCCGTCACTGCCTACGCCATCGCCGGCATTCAGGAACGGGCCAGCCTCTTCGTCGGGCCGACCGACAGGGTCTATGCCGGGATGATCGTGGGGGAGAACCCCCGGGCCGAGGACATGGACGTCAACATCTGTCGCGAGAAAAAGCTCACGAACGTGCGGGCGGCGGCGTCCGACGACACGGTCCGCCTAACCCCACCCCGTCGGCTTTCCCTCGAGCAGGCGCTGGAGTTCATCGCCGACGACGAGTGCGTCGAGGTCACCCCGGGCGCTGTACGGCTCCGCAAGGTCACGCTCGACGCCGGCGAACGGGCCCGCAACCTCAAGAAGCTCAAGAACGCCCGGGTCTGAGCGGCGCCGGACCCCTCAGGCCAGGACCCGCACCACCCCGTTCTCCGGGTCGACCTCGACCCGGTCACCGTCGGCGATCCCCTCCATTGCACCGGGTGCGCCCACGACTGCCGGGATGCCGAGCTCGCGCGACAGAACCGCAGCGTGGCTCATGGGGCCGCCTTCGGCGGTGACCAGGCCCCCGACGAGGGTCAGGACCAGGTTGTAGGCGGGGGTCGTCGTACGCGTGACCAGTACCTCGCCCGGTTGCAGCCGGTCGAGCGCTTCGTCGGCGTTCTCGGCCACCCGGGCCACGCCCACGTACGTCTCGGCGCCGATGCCGGAGCCCTCGAGCGGCTGTCTCTCGACGGGCTCGTCGACCATTCCGAGCTCGGTGAGACAGGCCTGGATGATGGTGACCGTCTCTGCGAGTGGACCCGGGAGGGCGTCGAGCGCCGGCGTGCCCTCGAGGTCGCCCAGGGTCTGCGGGGGATCGAGGGTCTTGTGGTGGGCGCGCACGGCGGCCCTCTCCGTAAGGTCGTCGGCGCCGGGCCCTGCGCCGGAGGCGGTCATCGTCAGTAGTTCAACGGGCCCCAGTTCGAACACGTGTGAGGCGTCGTGGAGACGCCCAGCGTCGGCCAGCCGTCGGCCGGCCTCTTTCATGGCGAGGCGCAGCAGGCCGGCCGGCCATTCGGCCGTGATCGGGCCGTTGTCGTCGCGCAGGTCCATGGCCTCGCGGGCCCGTGCCAGCAGGTCGTCGAACCGCTCACGATCACCCTCCGGGACCCGTTCACGGAGGCCGGCAATGGTGCCTGCGAGATGGTCGGGATCGTGGATCCGTTCGTCGGCGCCCGAGAGGATCGTGGCCAGGACCACGTCGGGCATCTCGCCGAGGGTGAGGGCGTCGAGGTCGTAGCCGGTGAACAGCATCGACCCCCGGTGGCGGAGGTACGTATCGAGTTCCACAGCGACGTCGGGCGAGACTGCGGCCACTTCGGTGAGGCTGGCCGGGGTAGCCCTCGACCCTGCGACGAGGTCGCGGATGCGGCGTAGCGCTTCGATCGGCGCCGACGTGGACGGCGACGCGCCGACGAGTGCTGCGAGCATTTCGCCACCCGGGATGCGCCAGCGGTGCCCGGCGACGAGCAGTTGGCCGATCGGGCCGAGGTCGTAGCCGTGGAGGCGGAAGTGCTCCTCGAAGGTCCAACGGATGTGGGTGAGCAGCGCCTCGAGGTGGGCGGCCAGCCCGGCATCGTCGAGGGTCGCCAGGTCGACCGCTCCGAATGCCAGGTTCTGCTCGACCAGTCGGGGCCGGGTCACCGCATGCCATTCTGCTATGACAGCCGGCGCCGGCGACTGCTCGAGGTTGCGCCGTGCGGCACGGGTCCTGCGGCGGAACTCGGGATGCAATCGGGAGCCGATCCTGAGAAGAAACGCCGGAGGCGGCTTCGCCGAGGGCCTGTCGGGCCGGATGAGCGGCCGCATACGTGTGTAGGTGAACCCGTTGACGAACCGGAACGACAGCGTCTCGGCCGGCACGCCGATGATCGGCCACTGTTTGCGGTAGGCGGACTGCATCGCCTCGGGCACCAGCCACTGCATGACCGGCGTGGTGCCGCCCGGGAAGTGCGACCGGTCCAGCTGCCAGCAGCCCGGCCCCGGTGCCTCGAAGGTGTCGGCTTCCCCTGCTCCCATGACCAGGACGCTAGGACCACCCGCTGACGGTGCCGGTGATCGGGCGGCATTGCCGGTGGATTCGGCTGCAGATACCTTCCGGGTGTTCCAGCGTGACCCCTGAGGGGAGATGTTCCGTTGCGCAACGCGTAGCCGCCATCGGGGCTGGACCGAGCGGCCTGGACCAACTGCGGGCCTTCGCCTCCGACCACCCTCGACCGCGTCCGCCCTCTCGGGCAGCGGGGCGTTGTCACCGGCTACCACGCCCAGGTTGACCTGGCCGCCCCGGGTCGGCCCACCGGGGGACTGAACGGAAGGGCAGGGCGGGACGGGCCGTAGGCTCGGCGACCCATGGCCGCCCTCTTCTCTCTTGTCGCTGCAGCCATATTCGGGGTCGGCGACTTCTTCGGAGGGCAGGCCTCGAAGCGCACGAAGGTCGTCACGGTGGTCGCCGGCTCCAACATCGTGGGGTTGGCGCTGGTCCTGGCGCTGGCACCGGGCATGGCCGAACAGTTCGACGGTGGAGACTTCGTGGCCGGCATGTTCGGTGGCCTTTCAGGGCTGATCGGCATCACCCTGCTCTACCGGGGACTCTCGACCGGGCCCATGGCGGTGGTTGCACCCATCGCAGCGGTCACCAACGCCGCAGTTCCGGCCCTGTGGGGTGTCGCCTTCGGCGATCGCCTCACCCCGCTCCAGCTGGTGGGAGTGGCGCTCGGCCTCGTGGCGATCGTGTTGGTGTCGCGGCCGCCGGAGGCCGCCGGACGGACCACCGCCGGACTCCTCGTCGGTTCGGTGCTGTCCGGCATCGGGTTCGCCGGCTTCTCCATCGTGCTCAGCGGCACGGATCCCGCCAGCGCCCCATGGCCGGTCGTCGGCAGTCGGCTCACGACGGTCGTCATCCTCGTCACGGTGCTGGCCTTCGTCCGGAGGGTGCGGGGGCCGATCCGTGACGCCAGACGGCTCATCCTCGTATGCGGACTCTGCGACAGCGGAGGCAACGTGATGCTGCTCGAAGCGCTCGGTCGGGGGATGCTCAGCCTCGTCGCCGTCCTCACCTCGCTCTATCCGGCGGTCACCGTGCTGCTGGCCCGGACCGTGCTCAAGGAGCCGATCTCGCGGGGTCAGGTGGTCGGACTCGCCGGCTCCCTGGGTGCAATCACCCTGATCGTCGCCGGATGAAGCGACGGTGGGAACGTATCGGTCTTCGGGCGTGCGATCCTTGGAGGATGCGAGCCGTCGCCTCCCTACTCGCCCTGGTCGTGTCGGCTGCTGCATGCAGTGCCGGCAATGGTCCGACGCTCGACACCACGACCACCTTCCCCGACCTGTTCGGCGACGGTTCGACGACATCGACGCTGCCGCCCGCCGAGGTGTCGGACTGGGAGCCCGTGCAGTTGGTCTCCGTGCGCAAGGAGGCGGAGGCCTGCATCCAGAACGCCCGCCCGGACGAGATCGTGCTCCCGGATGAGGGCCCCCGGACCGTGACGGTCGAATCGGGCGACACCCTGGGCAAGATCGCCGAGCGCTTCGACACCACCGTGGCGGCGTTCATGCGGGCCAACTCGCTAAGCGACCCCGACCGGTTGCGGGTGGGGCAGGTGCTGATAGTGCCGCGGGAACGTCCCGACGAGGTCGCCGGACCGGAGGGTCCCGAGATCGAATGGGAGGAACTGGTCTGCGTGCTCGACACGGGTGCGGCGGCCCACGGCCCTGATGGGCTTCCGGTCGGAGCACCCGGGCTGGTCGAGGTCGTGGTCCAGTGGCCCCGGATCGACGGGACCGACGAGGCGCCCCGCGTCAACGGCCGCATCCTCGGGCTCATCCAGGGAGCGCTGGCCGGCTTCCTCGACGACGCGATCAGCGCCGTCGAGCGCAACGGCTACGCGTGCAGGGAGGCACTCGACGGACGCTGTATGTGGATCATGCACGAGTACGAGGTGCTGCTGTCGACCGACGACGTGTTCAGCGTCCGCAACACCACGCGCCGTCTGCTCCCGGGGACGGCCGCCGAGTCGTCAGAGGTGCTGACGGAGACCTTTGACCTCGTGGACGGCCGCCCGTTCACCATCGACGTGCTGTTCGACGAGGAGGCCGACTGGGTCCGGGCCGTGTCGGGGGAGGCGATCAGGCGCCTCGAACAGGAGCCGTGGGTCGACGAGCGCCGCCTCGTCGGTGCCGGCCCGGATGCCGTCAACTTCGAGCGCTTCAACCTGACCCACGGCGGCCTGGTCCTGTCGTTCGCCCCCTTCACGGTCGGGGGGTCGGGCGCCAGCACGGTCTCGATCACGATCCCGTACCGTGCGCTCGAAGGCCTCTGGGCGGAAGACGGACCGGTGGCGCCGCTCCTCGAGAAATTGGACTGACGGGTTCGATCGCCGTACGGGGGTTCCCTAGGCTCGGCGCCATGGAACTGACCGAGGCCATGCGCACGACCTTCGCCTGCCGGGAGTTCACCGACGAACCGGTTTCCGATGAGGTCCTCCACCGGATCCTCGATGTCGCCCGCTTCGCCCCGTCAGGCGGGAACCGTCAGGGCGGGCACGTGGTGGTGGTGCGCGACCCGGCCGTTCGACGGCGTCTGGGCGAACTGGTCCAACCGACGCTGCGGGTCTACGCCGCCCAGGCGGCCGCAGGGGAGACTCCCTTCAACTCGGTGCACCCGACGGCGATAGACGTCGAGGCGGCGCTCCGGACGCCCACCGACATCCTGCCGATGTTCGACCACCTGGACGAGGTACCCGTGGTGCTCGTCGTCACCGTCGACCTGGCGAAGGTGGCCTCGGTCGACAAGGACCTCGACCGGGTGGGGCTCGACACCGGGGCTTCGATCTACCCGCTGGTCTGGAACATCCTGCTGGCTGCCCGCGCCGAGGGACTGGGGGGCGTGCTCACCACCCTCATCGTCCCGGCAGAGACCGACGTGCAGGCGCTGCTGGGCCTTCCTGACTCGCATGCGATCGCCGCCCTGATCCCGCTGGGGCGGCCGGTGAAACAACTCACGCGGCTGCGGCGACGGCCGGTGGAGGAATTCGTCACGGTCGACCACTTCGACGGCATGCCCCTCGGATCCCGAAGGGAGTAGGTTCTCACCCGTGGTCGAGCAATCCACTTCCCCGGTGGTCCCGGATCGTCCCCGCGGTCGGCTGCTTCTCGGCGCTGTGCTGGGCTCGTTCGCCGTCATCGCAGCGCTGGTGGCCTCGGCGTCGGCCGGCGCCGGTGGCCCCGGTCCCACGATCGACCAGGCCGTGCAACTGTCGGCCGAGCGGAACGCATCCGTCGGCATCGAGATCGACTCGAGTGGACCCGCATTCTCGTTCGAGGTCTGCATCGACGGCGTGCCCCACTCCTGGGAGGGCGACAGCATCTTCGACTTCGACGGCGAGGGATCGTTCTCCTTCGGGTGGGGTGCCGACGACCCCGGTTTCTTCGACGACCTGCCCCTCGAGGCCGATCCGGGCGCCGAGTGCGACATGCCCGGCTTCGGCGGTGGGCGAGAAGGGCACGGCGGGCTGCCCGGCCTGTTCGGTGTCGTCCCCGATTTCGACGCCGACCTCCGATTCATGCCGGACCTCGCCCCCGACTTCGAGGCGTTCGAGGCCTGCCTCGTCGAGGAGGGCGTCGACCCCGATTCGCCACCCGACCGGAACCGGGCAAGCGTGATCGTCGTCGGCCCAGATGGTCGCACGGTCGTCGAGTTCGGCGACGACATCGGTTCGGTCACCGTGACGGGCACGGAAGACGGCGTCGAGATCGCCACCGACGGCGGCGCAGCGGTAGTCGACGTCGAGACCCGCCGTCAGGCCAGGGATCGGGCGTTCGAGGCCTGTGCGGACCTGCTGCCCAACCCGCCCGTGTTCGAGTTCGGCTTCGGCGAATCGTTCGGAGGCGACGGGAAGTCCCTCGGGCACCGGGGACACGGCCCGATGGGAGAACTGTTCCATGGCCTCTTCGAGATGCTCGAGGTCGATCCCGACGAGGGACACATGAACCGGTTCACCGACGAGCGACGTTCCCGTGATCTGCGCGAACTGTTGAGCGGCGTCGCAGACGACGGTGGCCGCTGCGGCGGCGTCGACACCCAGGCTGTCTGAGGGCTGTCTGAGGGCCTTTCTGGAGCGTCAGGTTCCGGGCGGGCTGTATGACACGGAGTTACGGACCGACTCTGCTGCCGTGTCGAGTTCTTCCGGCGTCAACAGGACGGTCACCCGGGCGTTGACCGCCCCGGATGCGGAGACGGCCAGGCTGAGGGCTGCTGCGGCGTCGTTCGAGGGTAGGTCGGCGATCACGACGGCGTCGTCGCTGCCGAAGGCGAAGTAGAAGGCCTCGACGGTTCCACCCAGGGATTCGCCCGCCGCCGTGGCTGCCGCGGCCCGGGCAGAGCCACCGGCGGAGAGCAGTCCCTGGACTCCCTCGGTCGTGTAGCCGGCATGGATGAGGTACTTGGGCATGGTCGCCTCCTGTTCGTAGTCACGTCGATCGTCTTCCGATCGGCCGGCTACGAGTCTGCCATGGTTGTCGTTTCCGTGCGTGGGGTGGGCCCGGCACGCCGGTCGGATGGTGCGCCGTCTACCCTCGCCGCCGTGAAACTCGGCCTCACCATCCACCTGACCGACCGGTCGATCGACATCCGCGACCTGGCCGTCGAGGCAGAGGCCCGGGGCTTTTCGTCGCTGTGGATCCCCGAGCACACCCACATTCCAGCCAGCCGACAGACGCCGATCCCGCAGGGCGGCATGGACATCGCCGACGAGTATCCCCGGTCACCCGATCCGTTCGTGTCGCTGGCAGCGGCCGCTGCGCTCACGGATCGGATCCGGCTCGGCACGGGTGTGGCGCTAGTGGCCCAGCGCCACCCGATCAACCTGGCCAAGGCGGTGGCCTCGCTGGATGCACTCTCGAACGGGCGCTTCGCCCTTGGCATCGGCTACGGCTGGAACGTCGAGGAGATGGCCCACCACGGCGTGGAGTTCCGGGCCCGTCGGGCGCAGGTCCGCGAGCACATGCTGGCCGTACGCGAACTCTGGACGGAGGAGGCCGGCGAGTACCACGGCGAGTTCGTGGACTTCTCCGCCAGCTGGTCCTGGCCCAAGCCCGTGCGGCCCGGAGGGCCGCCCGTCTACATCGGTGGCGGGGCCGGACCGAAGATGTTCGCCGCAGTCGCCGAATATGCGGACGGGTGGCTGCCGATCGGCGGCGCCGGAGTCCGGGCAGCGCTCGGTGACCTGCAGGCCGCCTGCGAGGAGCGGGGCCGCGACCCGGGGGAGATCGACGTGATCCCGTTCGGTACCCTGCCCGACGAGGGGAAGCTCGAGTACTACGCCAGCCTTGGGATCACGGAGGCGGTGCTGCGGCTGCCGTCCGCACCACGCGACGAGGTGCTGCCCGTGCTCGACGAGTTCGCCCACTTCATCGACCGAGGAGCTTCCCATGACGTATGACCTGGTGATCAGAGGAGGAACCGTCGTCGATGGCACCGGTGTACCGGCGACGACCGCCGATGTGGCGATCGACGGCGACCGCGTGGTCGAGGTCGGACGGGTGGAAGGCTCCGCCCGGCGGGAGTTGGACGCCGACGGGCTGATCGTCACGCCCGGCTTCGTCGACATCCACACCCACCTCGATGCCCAGCTGTCCTGGGACCCGCTGGGCAGTTCGTCGTGCTGGCACGGCGTCACCTCGGTCGTGCTGGGCAACTGCGGCGTCACCTTTGCCCCGGTCGCACCGGACGGTCGGGAGTTCCTCGCCGAGATGATGGAGTCGGTCGAGGACGTTCCCGCCCAGAGCATCCTCGACGGCCTCTCCTGGAACTGGGAAACCTACGGCGAGTACCTGGCCGATCTGGCTTCGCTGCCCAAGGGGCTCAACGTCGGTGGCATGGTCGGCCACTGTGCCGTCCGGGTAGCGGCGATGGGCGAGCGGTCGCTCGACGAGGATCCGGCCTCCGCCGAGGACATCGCCGCCATGGTGCCCATGGTCGACGAGGCGCTGGCCGCCGGGGCGCTCGGCTTCTCGTCCTCCCGCACCTTCCTGCACCGGGTGCCCGACGGCCGCTACGTGCCCGGCACGCATGCTGCCGAGGATGAGCTCCTGGCTTTTGCCGACTCGCTCGGCCGGTACGGCGGCATCTTCGAATGTGCCGCCAAGCTGGGCGGCCGCAATGACCCGGAAGGCGTGTTCACCCGTGATGAGATTCGCATGTACGGCGACATCAGCCGTCGGGCCGGCTGTCCGGTGACCTTCGGGCTCACCCAGGTCGACGTCGTCCCCGACATGCACCTGCAGGTGCTCGACCATGTGGCCACCGAGAACGCCGACGGTGCCCGGATCCGTCCCCAGACGACCTCCCGCCAGATCGGCATCCTGTTCGGGCTATCCGGCCGGACCCCGTTCGACCGGGCCGACGGCTGGGACGACCTGCGGGACCTGTCGCTAGCTGACAAGGTTGCCCGCCTCACGGAGCCCTCCTCGAAGGCAGCACTCGTGGAGGCTGCCGAGGCCCGTATCGAGGGGCTCCCGATCGACTGGTTCGCCTTCTATCCGCTCCCGAACGACCCGGTCCGCCACGACCTGACCCGGGAGGAGAGTGTCGCCGCCGACGCAGAGCGACGGGGCGTGTCCATCGCCGAGGCCTGGGTCGACCTGGCCGTCGAGCTCGACGGTCGTCGCCTGTTCACCCTGCCGTTCCTCAACCAGCGGATGGAGTCCGCCATCGAGATGCTCGAGCGACCCGAGGTGGTGATGGGGCTTGCCGATGCCGGAGCCCATGCGAAACAGATCATGGACGCCAGCCAGCCGACCTTCTTCCTGAGCCACTGGGTGCGCGACCGGGGTCGGGTCACCATCGAGGAGGGGGTGCGGCGGATGACCTCCGATACCGCCGACCTGTTCGGCATCCGGGACCGGGGTCGCCTGCGCCCGGGTTCGTCTGCGGACGTCAACGTGATCGACCTCGAGGGGTTGAGGCTCCACTATCCGGAGATGGCCCACGACTTCCCGGGCGGCGCCGGTCGGTGGATCCAGCGTGCCGACGGCTACCGGGCCACCATCGTCAACGGGGAGGTGTTCATGGAAGATGGTGAGCACACCGGGGCGCTGGGCGGCCAGATGCTGCTGGGTCCGGCCGCAGGCTGACCTACGGCAGAGGACCGGTCAGGCGGGTACGGTCGCACCGCCGGCCACCACCGGGAACTGCCGGTCGGGGTCGTTCTGCGGCGTGCGACCGGTCGGGCCACCTGCCGACGGGTCGCCGTCCGGCCGTACGGCGCCGTCCGGGGCGTACTGGAGGATGTAGGCCTTGCGGACCTCGTCGGTGGTGTTCGGACCCGTCATGTGGGGCGTGAGCGACGAGAACACGACGATGCTTCCCGCTGCCGCCGGGACCGCAACGGCCCCTTCGGGGTCCTCGAGGCACTGGTAGCCCAGCGGATCGACGTAGGTGTGTGCGAGCGTGCCACCGAGGTGCAGGCCGGGGACCACCCATGGGCAGCCGTGCTCGATCGTGGCGTCGACGAGGGGAACCCAGCAGGTGAGGTACTGCTGTGGCTCGACGTACGTGTAGCCGTTGTCCTGGTGCCAGGGGAATTGGCGGGGCTTCTCGGGATGCTTGTAGACGAGCTGGTCCCAGTAGAGGCGGACGTCGTCGCCCACCAGGTCGTGGCAGAGGCCGGCGAACACCGGATTGGCGGCGAACCGGCGGGCCGCGTCAGAGGAGAGAACGACGTGGGGCGAGAACACGATCGCCCCGACCTCGGCGATGGAGAGTCGCTCGTCGGGCATCTGCCGGAGGAACGCCTCGGTGGCCTCTGCCCTCTCGTCCAATGCGACGGCCAGCCCGGCCAGCGTTGCTGCGTCGAGGACATCCTCGATGAGTACGAAGCCCCGTTCGTGGAAGGCGTCTGCCTGCTCGGCGGTCACGAGCAGGTAGTCGTCGCGTTCGGGCCTCTGCCAGGCGAAACTCTCGTTCCAGGGATGCGGCCGTGGGTCCATCGGCCGATCGTAGGCGCCAGACCCCGTTCGCTACTGTGGCGGGCCGTGGCGGAAATGACCGAACTCGAAAGGGAGTCATGGGAACGCGATGGCTTCGTCGTCGTTCCCGGATTCGCCGACGCAGCGATGTGTGCCGCCCTCTGGGAGCGGACCGTCGCCATCTCCCGGGCAGCCGACGGTGGCGGCGACGTGGGCGACGCCCAGGTGGTGCTCGAACCGATCCCGGACCCGTCGGCGGGCCTTCCCGAGGAGAAGGTCGGCAAGGTGTTCCGTCTCCACCACGTACCGGGTCCATACGCGGACCTGGCGCACGATCCACGACTCGGCGAGCTGCTGGGCGACCTGCTGGGTGACGATGTCGACTGCTTCCTGTCGCAGTTCATCTTCAAGAACCGTGGCGCCCTGGGCCAGCCGTGGCATCAGGACGCCTGGTACTTCCGGATGGAACCGAGCAACCAGGTGGGAGCGTGGTTGGCGGTCACCGAGGCGACCCTCGACAACGGTCCGCTCTGGGTGCTTCCCGGATCACACCGCGAACCGGTCCACGACGTCGAGGCGGACCGGCGGCCCGGCGCCCAGCTGGGCTACGTCGAGATCACCGACCACGACACCGGCGACGGCGTGCCGGTGCTCCTGGACCCCGGCGACCTGCTGCTGTTCCACGCCCACCTGCTGCACCGGTCCACCGACAACGCCAGCGGCGCTCCCCGGGCCGCCATGGTCCTGCACTTTGGCGCCATGGGCACGCACGACCCGGTCCTCGATCCCGATCCGGCCGTGCTGGTCGGATTTCTGCGGAGCCTCGGAATGGACGTGGAGGAAACCCTGGCGCCCGCCTTCGAGGTAGCGGTGCGCGCCAACGTGAGGAACCGGTGGGTGCCGGTCCGGCGCTCCGGCCGAACGGTCAGCCGTTGACGGGCGCCGAGGGCAGCGGATCGTAGTAGGGCGACTGCTCGGACTCGGGAGGTTCGTCGTACAACGCGACCGCCCCGTCGGTGTCGAACACCTTCGGTGTCGTCTCGGGGATCTCGCCCGGCAGGTAGCGGAGCCCGCCGTCGACGAACTGGTACATGCCGGTCCCCTCGTTGCGAAGTTCGTCCGGGCCGACGGCCTCGGCGTCCCACCAGACCTCGGTGATGTCGTCGACGCCGAAGTGGTCGGGCTCCATGTCGGCAGGCCAGCGGCCGGTGTCGCCGAACGAGATCGACGGTGCAGTCAACGCCGTGACCGTGGGATCCCCACTCGTGATGGCGGCGGCGAAGTTCTCGCGCGTCAGGTCGGGGCCGACCGCAGTCAGCGTCGCGTAGAAAAACGCAGGCAGCGGGTCCATCACTCCGATCGTGTCGATGGCGGCAGGCGACTCTCCGTGCCACCACTCATAGAGAACACGGGACCCGCTCGTCTCCGGGTCGACACGGGCCGACAGGTTGGACACGCCGAAGGCATTCGCCCACTGCTGCTGGTCGTAGGTGCGGGCGAAGACGTTGGTGTCGACGAGCACCGACCCGGTCAGGATCCACTCGGGGAACCAGCCCTGGGCGGTCGCTTCGCGTGTGAAGTCGCGGGGCGCAATAGCGTCGCCATTGAAGATCACCGACGTGACCCCGGCGGCCTTCATCTTCGCGATCGTGTTCGAGGCACTCTCCTGGATCGTCGCCGGGTCCAGAACGTAGGAGACGGACTCGGCGACCTCGACCCCGTACCCGGCGAGGAGTCCCTCGAACCTCTCGTTCTGTTCCGCTGACGCCGCGCCGACGTCGATCCAGATCCGGCCGAAGACCCGTTCCTGGTCGTGGAACGACTCGTCGCCGGCGTGGATGGCGTTGTCGCCGGCGAGGCGCTTGCCGACGTACTCGGCGACCAGCATGTTCAACTGCTGGCCACTCTTGCCGAGCGACCACCCGTAGGGGTGGTATTCCTCGTAGTACTCGGGGGACTGCGCCGGGCCGCATCCGAAACAGGTGATACCGCGGGCCATCAACTCCTCGGAGAAGGCGTTCGTGAGACCGGGTCCGCTCCAGACCATGAAGGGCTTGATCTCCTCGGCGATCTTGACCGCATCGGCGCGTGCGGAGACCGCGTCCATGACGAAGCCGGACCCCACCATCACCTCGAGGTCGACCGAGCGTCCGTAGGTTTCGATGTACGCCTCGTAATAGGGCAGCAACTTCTGCATCGTGTCGGCCACATCGGCTTCGTCATCGTCGTTCTGGATGGCATCGGTGACGTAGGCCATGATCGGGTCGATGTCCTGGCTGATCCAGTAGACGACCTTGATGCTGTCGGCGGTGACGCCCTCATCGGTGGCGCCACCGTTGTCCCCCTCGAACGGGGCCCAGCAGGCGGCCCGGAAGAACCAGGGAACCTTGACGCGTCCGGTCTCGGTGTCGCAGCGCTCGCCCCATTCAACGGTGTCCTCGATGCCCAGTTCGACTGCCAGGTCGTAGTACAGGACGTGTTCGGGCAGTCCGGTGAGTTGGTCGATGCCATCAACGATCACCGGCTCCGCCGGTGGCGCCTCGGTGGTGGTGGGCGCCTCGGTGGTGGTGGGCGCTTCGGTGGTGGTGGGCGCTTCGGTGGTGGTGGGCGCGGCGGTGGTGGGCGCGGCGTCCTCGTCGCCACCACACGACGCGGCGAATACCACCACCATGGCGATGGCCACCAACGGCGCCCAGCGGCGTGTGGTGATCCTGCACGATCCGTGGGTTCGTGACGGTTGCATGTGCGTACCCCCCTGGCGCGCGTCCTTCAAGGCTCAGACCGTAGTCGGCTTCGATCGCATGAGTGCCTCCGGGTCCGAACCGAGGTAGGAGGCCACCACCGACGGGTGCCCGAGGACCTCCTCGGGCGTTCCCTCGGCCACCACGGCGCCCTGGTCGAGCGCCACCATCCGATCGGCGATCGAACGCAGCAGGGCCATGTCGTGTTCGATGACCACGAGAGCACAGCCCATCTCGTCACGGATCCGTCGGATCACCGGTGCCAGGGCCTCAGCCTCGCGCTGGGCGATGCCACTGGACGGCTCATCGAGGAGCACGACCACCGGACGGTGGGCGACCACGCAGGCGAGGTCCACGATCCGGCGGGTGCCCGTCGAGAGTTCGTTGACGAACTTGGTGCGGAAGGCCCCGAGCCCCATCATCTCGAGCAGTTCCGCCACGCGTGACGCCACCCGCTTTTCACCGGCGACTATGTGGGGAAGTCGCAGGGCCGCCGAGACCGGGTCGTGTGCCCCGGTCCAGCGGTCCAGGGCCACCGCCAGGGTCTCCTCCACGGTGAGCGCCGGGAAGAGCCGCGCATCCTGGAAGGAACGTCCCAGGCCGCGGCGCGACCGCGCCGAAGGACTGCGACCATCCAGTCGACGACCCTCGAGGATGGCGCTCCCCGCGTCGGGCTCGGTGAAACCGCAGACGAGGTCGAACAGGGTGGTCTTCCCGGCACCGTTGGGTCCGATCAGACCGAGGATCTCGCCCGGGTACGCGTCCAGGTCGACGCCGCCGACAGCGACGATCCCGCCGAAGGAGCGGGCCATTCCGCGAACCTCCAGAATCGCCGACCGGCCGTCGTCCGCAGGTTCCCGAACCCGGACCGGAGTGCGCTCCGGATCACGGGCCACGTCGGAGTCCGGGTCGCCGACCGAGGCAGCACCCTCGAGGAACACCGAGCGCAGGATGTCGGGCCGTTCCAGGAGTTCCGCGGTGGGGCCCTGGAAGCGGATTTCACCCTTCTCCATGAAATAGGCGGTCTCGGCGACCGTGAGTGCCGTGTTCACGGATTGCTCGACGAGGATGATGGTGACGCCCTCGTCACGGAGTTCCCGGACCATCGGGAGCAGTTCCTCCACGACCACGGGCGCCAGCCCGAGGGTCAACTCGTCGATCATGAGCAGCCGCGGCCGGGTCAGGAACGCCATGGCGAGGCCGAGCATCTGCTGCTGGCCCCCCGAGAGGTCGCCGGCCCGGTCGTCGAGCCGGTCGGCCAGGTGCGGGAACCGTTCCAGCACACGACGATGGGCAACCTCTGGATCGCCCCGGCGATCCAGCCACGAGGCGGCCCGGAGGTTCTCGGTGACGCTCAGGGACGGAAACACCCCGATGCCACCCGGTAGTTGTGCGACGCCAAGTGCTGCGATCTCGTTCGGAGGAGCGTGGGTCACGTCCCGTCCCTCGAGGATCACAGCCCCGCGTTCCGCCTCCGTTATCCCTGAGATGGCCTTCAGAAGCGTGGACTTCCCGGCCCCGTTCGTGCCCAGCAGGGCCACGATCGCCCCTTCCTCCACCTCGAAGTCGACGTCGAAGAGCACCTGCACGTTGTCGTAGCCCACATCGAGGCCGCGGCACAGCAGCAGCTTTCGGTCACCACGCCGGCGGGCCAACAGCACTTCGGAGCGAGCAGCGGAGGTCCGCCAGACGTCCTCGATGTCACCGGCGACCAGACTTCCGGCCGACGAGATGATCAGGCCTCCGATGACAGCGACGGGCAGCATCACCACCATCCCGTAACGGATTCCCCAGTTGTCGGCGATCCATCCCACGAAGGGGAGGACCAACAGTCCCGGAAGTACCCAGAGTGAACCGATCGAGAACACCATTGCCCGTGCACGCGGAGGGGCGATCAGCGACAGCACCGCGAGTATCCCCGGCCACAGAATCGTTCCGCAGATGGTGATCGTCGCAGACACTCCGAACGCTATGGCCAGGTTCGGGGACAGGGCGTAGATGACGGCCAGGCCTCCCTGGACCACGGAGGTGAGGGCGAGGAATCTGAGGACGAGCCCCGGGCCACGTGCCAGCAGCCGGGTGGCCACGCGGGCTCCGATGACCAGCCCGATGATGCCCAGGGGTGCCAGTGCAGCGCCGAAGATCGCCCGGTCCAGCACGTCGAGGTCGAAGATCTCTTCGAGGAAGAGGATGTTCAGCGAAGCGAATCCACCGATGCCGACGGTCAGGAAGGGCATGGCAGCGAACATCCTCCGCAACGAGGCGATCTTCCATGCCATCCGCCAGGCTTCCGCATAGGACGGAGGTGGCTCTTCGATCTCCACCGCCTGGGCCTCCGCGCCGGCGGCCCGGCGTTCATGGGCACCACGAACCGGTTCCCGAAGGCGGACGGCTAGGACGACCAGCACCAGGGTGGGGAAGGCAAGGACGAAGAACGGAGCGCGCCAACCGAAGTAGTAGCCGAGCAGCCCTGCCGCCAGGGCGCCGAGGGTTCCCCCGATGGGGTTCGCCGCCTGATGAAACGAGAACACCCTGGGGCGGTCCGCCGGGGGGAACCAGTCCGCGAGGAGGGAATTGTGGGTCGGGTCGTTGACGGCCTTGCCGATGGCCGAACCCGACCTGGCGAAGCCGAGGAACACGATGCCGGCAGCCAGGCCCGTGGAGAACGAACAGACAGACCAGGCCAGCGCCCCAACCAGCGCCAGTCGGATCCGGGGATAACGGTCGGCCATGCCGGCAATCGGCACCTGGAGGGCCAACGAAGTCGCCGAGACCACGGCGAGCAGGGAGAGGAGTCCCTGGTAGTCGAACCCGAACTCGTCCCGGATCTCCGGGAGCAGGATCCCGAAGGCTGCACGGTCGAGTTCGTCGACGGCATTGAGGCCGAACAGGATGAGCAACGGGTAGAGCGGTCCGTCGCCGGCGACGCCTTGCAGGGAATGTATGGGGTGGCGCAACACGGCCAGGCCATGCTGAAGTCTCCTGATCACGGCGACGCCTCCTGCTCGGAGGTTCCGAGGCGATCGGGGGTGATCCCGGGTGCGTCGATACCCCGTCGGTCGGCCAGTCGGCGTAGACCTGCGTCGCGTAACTGGTAGAGGCCTCCGGCCAGTCCACCAGGCAGCAACAACAGCACGATCAGTACGCCGATGCCCGTGGAGAGGAGCCTGAAGTTGTCGGGCAGCCACCATCTACCGCCCCACCAGTTGAGGGCACCAATGGAGGCACCCAGCATGGAGCCCAGGCCGCCGGTCACGCCCGCAATGAACAGGCCGATGCTTGCCTCGGCTTCACCGCCCACGACGAACGCCTGCTGGTGGTGGACGATGAGGGCACCCGCTGCTGCGGCGATGAATCCCGAGATGGAGAAGGCGGTCAACTTGGCCCGTGTGGCGTCCACCCCATAGGCCTCGGCAGCCGATTCGTTCTCACGCATGGCAATGAGCACCCGCCCCGTGCGACTACTGCGTATGCCGGCCACGGCCACGAAGGTCAACGCCATGGCCACCAGGCTCACGTGGTACATCGCGAACGAACTGGTCCAGTCGATCCTGCCCGCGATGGGCAAGCGGTCGATCCGTCCCGACGGCAGCCAGTCGAAGAAGCGGGGGTTCAACACGTACGACGTCGTTGCCACCACGAAGGCCAGCGAGGTGACCGCCAGATAGAGGCCTCGTAGTCGCAGGGCCGGTAGGCCGACGGCCAGTGAGGCGACCACCCCGGCGACTCCGGCGGCCAGGGTGGCCAGAATGAGGTCGACACCCCATCCCTGGGTGAGCTCGGCCCCCACGACCGCTCCGATCGAGACGAACGCCCACTGGCCCAGCGACAACTGGCCGGCCCAGCCGGTCAGCACCACCAGCGACACCACCACCATGATGACGAGGTGCAGGTACGACGTCCGCAGGGTGTTGGTGGTGTCCATCCAGCGGGGCAGCCACAACAGGAAAGCGGCAATGCCGATGGTCGCTCCGAACCGCAGGACCAGGACCTCGGGGAGTCGGGACAGCGCCCTGGGTAGGCGACGGATCTCACCGACCGCCTGGAACGAACCGAGTTCCAACTCGCCGCGTTCCTTGCGGATCCGACGGACCAGCAACGCCACGATGATCACCAGCGCCATGATGGCGTCGCCCACCAGGGAACTGTCCTGGTTCCAGTCGATGCCCTGGTGCAGCATGCCGAGCGCCACCGAGGCACCCAGAACAGCCGGCAGGTTCTCGAGCCGTCCGATCATGAGGGCGGCGAGCGCCCGGAGCAGGAGTCCGAAGCCGAGGCTGCCCCCGATGGGGAGTCCGATCACGCCGGCTCGCAGGTACAGGGCCAGGAACGCCAACGAGGCGGCGATGGCCCAGACCAGGGTCTGTAACGCCTTGACCGGTATGCCCAGCGAGTTGGCCCGGTCGGGGCGTTCGGCGGCGGCCCGGATGGCCACGCCCAGGTCGGTCCAGCGCAACAGTGCACCGATGAGCGCCAGGACCAGCGGCACCAGGACGAGGACGGCGAGGTGTTCGGCGCGGAGTCGGACGGGACCTACGTCCCAGACGGCATCGATGGGCACGGCGATGCGCTGGGAGACCACCTTGGCATCCCACCATCGGGGCATCAGCAATGCCATGAAGGCCAGGGCCTGGGCCAGGCCCAGGGTCGCCACGGTGAGGACCAGACGCGGGGCCCGGAAGAACCGTCGGATGACCAGGAACTCCGATGCACCCCCGAGGGTGAACGAGGCAGCCAGCCCGATTCCCAGTCCCGCCAGCCACGGGAACCCGCTCTCGACGACCAGCATCACCGCCAGGATCGTCGGGATGAGCCCCAACTCGCCCTGGGCGAAGTTGAGCACCCGGTTGGCCCGGTAGACGAGGAACATCCCGAGTGCCACGAGTGCCGTGATGAGGCCGAGCACGATCCCGTTGATGACCACGCCCAGAGGCGCGCCGAACAGCACCTGTTGCACCAGCAGGATCAACAGCGGACCGACCAGCCACCCCGTCCGGGAGCGAAGATCGGCCCGCGTGTTCCGATCGACCCCCATGGGACCGGGACCCTAGTGGTGGACGGTGATGCCACTACGGTCCGACGTATGCCACAGCCAGCCGAGCGCCCACCGTTCGAACTGGTCGACTTCGGGCTGGGCCCCTACGTCCACGGCCGGGCGAGTCGGCGGTTCCCCGTCTACACCCGGGGCAACGCCGGCGAGGTCTATCCGGAGGTGGTGTTTCCGTTCAGTGCCTCGATGTCGGCGACCCTGGCCGGCGATCCGGCCCGTGACGCGATGCTCGCCACCGGCGTCATGACGGCCGCCGAGTGCGATGAGGACGCCGACGTCCACATGGGCGTGTTCGGCGGCTACTCGTACCTGAACCTGTCGGTGTCGAGGGTCATCGCCGTGCGCACACCGGGGGCGACCATCGCCGATACCGACGCCACCTTCCTCGGCTCCGAGGGCATCGCCCCGCCTCACGTGGGGCAGCGGGGCGACCGCAACCTGTGGGCGACGCTGCGGGGGATCAGGTACGCGCTCTCGGTTCTCTCCGGAGCGCCATTGTCGGCCTTCGAGGCAGACCGCAGCGAGGTGGCAGCCTGGCGCTGTTCGCTTCCCGACGCAGCCACGGCCTCGGACGACGATCTCATCGCACTGGTCGAGGGTGCCATCCCGATGCTCAGTCGGATGTTCGGAAACCACCTGCTGGTATCTGGCGGCGCCGCTACCGGTCTGGGCCTTCTGCGGCGTGTCTGCGAGAATCGCCTGGGGGACGCAGAGCTCGCACTGAGCATGCTGACGGGCCTCGGCGACGTGGCCTCGGCGGAGCCCTCCTGGGAGTTCTGGGAGCTCGGACGAATGGTCGCAGCGTCGGCCGAGGTGACGGCCTGCTTCGATTCGGGCCTGGAAGGCCTCGAGGACCGCCTCCGGGAGGAGCCGGCAGCGGCCGCCTTCCTCGAGGCGATCGACGGCTTCCTCGTTCGCCACGGTGCCCGCGGGCCCAACGAGTGGGAGATGGCGTGCGAGGTGTGGGACACCGACCACCGGTACCCGCTGGCGCTGGTCGACCGAATGCGGGTCGCGGGTCCCGACCATGCCCCGGCAGCAAGGGTCGAACGCCTGACCGCCGAGCGGGAGGTGGTGCTGGCGGCCGCACGCGGTCGCCTCCGGGGCCGCCACCTGCGGTGGTTCGAACGCTGTCTGGCGTCTGCCGAGTCGTACACGCGTGCCAGGGAGGCGGGCAAGGAGCACCTCGTCGAACTCATCCACGAATGCCGCCTGGCCCTTCGCGAGATGGGGCGGCGCCTCGCAGAGCGAGGGGGCGGTGCGCCGGATGACATCTGGTACGTCCTCTACGCGGAGCTCGACGACTACCGGCGCGACCCGGCATCGCTCGCAGGGGTCGTGGCCGGGCGTCGGCAGACGCGTGAGACCCTGTCGGGCCTCATCCCGCCGTTCGTGATCGACGGAGAGATGCCGCCGGTCTCGTCCTGGTTGCGGCGATCCGCCTCGGAGACGGAGCCCGTTCCGGTCGGATCGGTCCTGCCCGGAATCGGCGGGTGCCCGGGGGACGCCAGGGGGCGTGCCCGGGTGGTGCTCGATCCCCTGCAGCCCGGAGACCTCGGACCGGGCGATGTGCTCATAGCCCCCATCACGGACCCGAGTTGGACGCCGCTGTTCGTACCGGTCGAGGCGGTCGTGGTCGACGTGGGCGGCCAGATGAGCCATGCGGTCATCGTGTCGCGTGAGTTCGGTCTGCCGTGCGTGGTGGCCGTGACCGGTGCGACGACGTCGATCCCGGACGGAGCGCTGGTAGAGGTTGACGGCAACGCCGGGACGGTGACGGTGCTGGAAGGGCCGGCCGGCTAGCAGTCGACGAGGCGCTCGAAGACGAACTCGTAGTCGAGGTAGGCGTTGCGGTGTTCCTGACCGGTCTGCTGGGCGATGAGTTGTGCCGACTGCAGTAGGCGCCACCCGTCACGCAGGGCGTCGACGCCGGTGTCGTAGGGGGGGCGCCCGTCCGGAACCTCCGGCAGGCCGGGGGCGTTGCCGTCCGTTCCGTCGTGGAACGCCCAGGCCACCACGGTCGAGTCGAGTGCCGAACCGTTGCCCCAGAGGTAGAGGACCTGCTGGCGGGGGGTCATCGGCCCACCAGCCTCGCCCGCCCCTCGAGCCGGGTGAGGTAGTGGTCGACGTCGTACGTGTCATCGTCGGTCAGGTAGCGCCACAGCCGTGCCCGCTGCACCTGCTCGTTGCGGTATGTCGTGACCCCGTGCCATGGGTGCCAGGCCCGGAAGGCGTGGGCGACGCTGTCGGGCTGCATGCGGGCGAATACATGGTCGGAGGGGTCGTTGTGGAGCTCGGCCAGGTCGGCGGTGTCCCACTGCAGCACCTGGGGCTGTGTCGGGTTCAGGCGGACCTTGTGCATCCAGCGGTCGTCAGGGCCGGGGTTGGGCTGGCCGGCGTGCCAGAGGCCGTGGTGGAACACCAGGACAGTTCCGGCGGGACCGGCAAACTGTTCCTCGCCGGCGATGTGCTGGTAGCGGTCCAGCGCCGACGGCTGGACGCGGTGCAGGTGGCTGCCCGGCACGAAGCGGGTGCCGCCCTCGCCCGGGCGCACCTCGTGGGGGAACCAGAACAACTGGATGTCGAAGGTCGGGTCGTCGGAGTCGGCGATGGCGTCGGTGTGCAGGTGCTGCCCTTCGGCGGTCCCGGCCGGGATGTGGTGGGTCCAGTCGTGGTCGAAGGTGGGGTCGGGGCCCAGCAGGGACCGGATGATGCCCTGCACCCCGGGGAGCCGTAGGTACTCGCCGATCACCGAGGGCGGCGGGTAGCAAGCTTCGAGCGGCGTGCCGGTGGCCGGGGGCCGCAGTCCGTCGCCGGTGAAGCGCTCCTCCCTCAGGCGCCCCATCTCGTCGCTCGCCCGGTGGTTGAGGCCGTCGGGCACCAGTGCGTCGAAGCGCAGGTAGCCGTCGGCCACGAACGACGCCATCTGGCGCGTGGTGAGCAGGTGGCCATCCATGTCGGCAACCTACTGTCAGTCGGCGCCGGGTTCCCGTCCGGTCGTGGGCGGGTCAGTCGTTGGCGGCCCTGAAGTCGGCCATGAACGACACGAGCGCCTCGACCGATTCGGGTGCCATGGCGTTGTAGACGCTGGCCCGGATGCCGCCGACGCTGCGATGGCCCTTGAGGTTGACCATGTCCGCATCGGCGGCCTCGGCGACGAACCTCTCCTCGAGGTCCTCGTCGGGAAGGCGGAACACGATGTTCATGTGCGAACGCGAGGCCTCGTCCACCGGCGAGAGGTACCACCCGTCGCTGGAGTCGATGGCGCCGTAGAGGAGGGCGGCCCGTTCCGCGGCACGACGCTCGAACTCGCCCAGGCCGCCGGCGGCGATCATCCATTTCAGGACCTTGCCCATGACCCAGATCGGGAACATGGGTGGCGTGTTGGCCAGCGAGTCGTTGGCGTCCTGGACGGCGTAGTCGAGCGCAGAGGGGAGGTCGCGGCCCGAACGACCCAGCAGGTCACGGCGTACCACCACCACCGCCATCCCGGCCGGGGCAAGGTTCTTCTGGACACCGCCGTAGGCCAGGTCGAAGCGACTCCAGTCGATCGGCCGCGAGAGGAAGTCGGAACTCATGTCGCCGACCATCGGCAGGTCGACGTCGGGGTAGGCGGGGAGGCGGATCCCGCCGATGGTCTCGTTGGTCGTCACATGGAGGTACCGGGAGCCCTCGGCGATGTCGAACTCGTCGACGGACGGCATGCGGGCAAAGCCCTCACCGACGCCGGTCCAGGCCTCGTGGAGGTCGGTGACCCTGCGGCCGTCGCTGAGTGCCTTCTTGCCCCATGCACCGGTGTTGAGGTGGCTGGCGGTTTCGCCGTCGGCCAGCAGGTTCATCGGGATCTGGGCGAATTGGAGCGTGGCGCCGCCCTGGAGGAACAGCACGGCGTAGTCGTCGGGGACACCGGCGAGCGTTCGGAAGTCGGCCATGGCTGCGGTGTGCACGGCGTCGTACGCGGGGGCCCGGTGGCTGTCCTCGAGCAGCGACATTCCGATGCCGTCGAAGTCGAGGAACTCGTCCCGTACCTCTTCGAGGATCGACACCGGCAGCGTGCAGGGGCCAGCGCAGAAGTTGTGGACGCGTGTTGCGGCCTCGTGCGAAGCGGTGCTCATGGGGTGTCTCCTTTTGAGCCCGAACCGGCCATTCTCGGCGGGCCGCGGGGTCGGCATCGACGAGGGTCAGGCTACCTTCGTCGGCAGCTGGGAAGGGTCAGCCGAACGAGTCGATGGTGAGGCGCCGGAGCGCCTGCCCGACTACGGCGGCGGTCCGGTTGGCGGATTCGGCGAGGACCGCAGGGTCGACGTCGGCGGGTTCGTCGATGCCGAGGGGAACGATCTCGTAGGTCGAGGAGCGGCGGACCCAGGTGGGGACATAGCCGGCGTCGACCACGCCCACGGAGCCGTCGGGGAGGTCGCCGACGGCGAACCAGGCGATCAGGCCATCCTGGGTGGCGACCGGGCACTCGCTGCACATGCGGCGCTCGTCACCGGGTTGGTTGGAGAGGAAGTTGCCGAGCCCGACGACGGCGTACTTGTCGTTCTGTTCGACGACCGGTTGGGGGACGTGGGTGCCGTGCCCGAGGATCAGGTCCACGTCCGGCGAGGCCAGGAGGGTTTCGACAAGGGTTTCCTGACGGCTGTTGGCGGCGGTCTCGTACTCGGTGCCCCAGTGGAGGCTGAGCACCACGAACTCGGCTCCGGTGGCCCGGGCTGCGGCAGCATCGGCGAGGATCTCGTCGGCATCCACCCGGGGAACAAGCCTCGCCGGCTCGGTCGGAAGGGAACCCCCGTTCATGAGGTCGGTGTAGGACAGGTGGGCGATGGAGATCCCGTCTGCCTCGAATGTCGCCGGAACGTCGCCCGCAGCGTCCACAGCCATGCCGGTTGTCGCCACCCCCGCCCTTTCGAGGTGGTCGAGGGTGCTGACCACGCCGGCGGTTCCGGCATCGAGGCTGTGGTTGGAGGCCACCGAGCAGCCGTCGTAGCCGGCGTCGGCGATCGCATCGGCCAACTCGAACGGCACCCGAAAGCCCGGGTAGTAGGCGAGGTCGGAGTTGTCTGCGGACAGGGGCGTCTCGAGGTGGCACAGCGCCACGTCGGCACCGGAGAGGATCGGCCGGACGAGCCGGAACATGGGTCGGAAGTCCCAGGTGCCGACGCCCCCGTAGTCGGCGGCCCGGTCGGCGACGTACTCGTGGACCAGCAGTTCACCGGTGGCGACGAGCGTGAACGAACGGGCCGGCTCCCATGTCGTCGTCGTGGTCGCCTCGGTCGTAGTGGCCGCCGGGGCCTCGTCGGTGCCGGTGCCTGCGGGTGGCACCATGGTCGTTGCAGCGGACGGGGGGTCGCCGCCGTCGGGCCGGTCCTGCACGATGTCGCGCACCGCCAGTGCCCCGATTGCGAATGCGCCGAGCAGTACGAGTTGGGTCAGAAGCCAGGCCACCCGTCGTTCCCGGGGCGAGAGGATCATGCGCGTCATGTGTCGCCCCGCAGGATCGGGATGCCCGGGCGTACGTCCTGGTCGTTGGCGCCATCACGGCGAACGAAGCGGCCACCGACCAGCACATGGCGGATGCCGGCTGATTCGATTCCGGTGTCGGCGATCGACGACCGGTCGACGACCGTGGCCGGGTCGAAGATGGTCACGTCGGCGGCGGCCCCGGCCTGGATGCGACCGCGCCTCGCCATGGCAGGGCTGATGTCCCCGAGCATCCGCGCCGGCAGGATCGTTATGCGCCCCAGTGCGTCGGAAAGGTCCAGGACGCCGCGTTCGCGCACGTAGACGCCGAGCAACCGGCTGAAGCAACCCGTCGAGCGGGGATGGTTGTTGTGGCTGATCGTGAGGATGGCGTCGGAGCCGATCATCATCCACGGGGCGGCCAGGGCGTCGGTGATGTCCTCCTCCGACATGGCGAAGGCGGCCGTGAGCAGGTTGTCGGACCGGGCCTTCCGGAAGGTCGCCTCGGTGAGCCGGTTCGGGGTGTTCGCCACCTGCAGGTCGCCGTAGCCGATCCCGTACTTGGCCTGGAAGTCGTCGAAGCGTGCACTGGCGGCGTAGGTCGCCCAGAAGGTGTACGGGTAGACGCAGGCGGTGATCGAGAGGCCCTCGGCCCGGGCGGCGTCGACCTGGGTGATGGCCTCGACCATGCGCCCGGTGCCGCCGGCGGAGTTGATGTGCTCGATGTGGATCCGACAGCCGGTTTCCCGGGCCACGCGTACGGCCTCGTCGATGCCCTCCTCCTGGATCGACGGGGGATCGATCCTGGAATGTCGCAGGTGGAGGCAGAGCGGCACGCCCAGCCGGGCAGCGACCCGGCCGTGGGCCAGCATCTCCTCGAAGGTCACCCCGATCACGTACTCGGGTTGTTCGTGGATTCCGACCGCCCCGGCCAGCACGTCGACCTCGGCCAGTGCGGCCAGGTCCGCGATCTGGGCCTCGGTGGCGTAGCCGATGTTCGCTCCCAGCGCCTTGCGGTGCTCGTACTGGTCGGTGGCGCCTCCATAGTTGACGGGCGGTTCGTTGCGGTCGCCCCGGGTGAGGAAGTCCGCCATCGTGTCGTCGATGCCGTGTAGGCACAGGTTGGTCGTGACCCCGTCGGCGACCTTGAACCACTCGCCGTAGCCGTTTGGCGGGTAGCTCAGGACGTCGATGAAGCCGGGGGAGACCACCAGCCCGCCGGCGTCGACGGTCGTGGTGCCGGCGAGCGGGTCGAGGCTGATGCGCGTGATCGTGTCGCCGTCGATGCCGACGTGTGCCACGGCGTCGAAGTGGGAGTCGGGGTCGATGACCCGTCCACCCGAGATCACGACGTCGTGTACGTGCCCGTCGTCGACGATGGCGAGGCTGTCATCGAGCACCGGAGGCACGTCCGGGACGGGTCGTTCGGGTGTGGTCGTGGAGCTGGTCGCCGATGCCGCGGAGGTGGTGGTCGGGTGTGGACCTGCCGACGAGCGTGGCGTGGTGTTGCGTCCGGTCGGAAGGCGCCGCAGCATGCCGAGGCTGGCGGCGCCCAGCCCGAGTCCGACCAGCACCCGCCTGCGCGTCGGTGAGGCGGGACCCGGTTCCTGCCCGTCGGGCTCCTGTTCCCCGGGGTGATGGTCGTCGGTCATCGGAGCGACGCTACCGGCGGGCTCTGGCCACGTGGGGGCACGCTGCCCCTTTGGCGGGGGCGACCTCCCGGGAAGGGGGCGGGTCGGTACGGTCTGGGCGTGGAAGGACGGGGAATCGCCGGAATCGCGATGCTGCTTGTGGTCCTGTTGGCGTTCGTCCTCGGGGCATTCCTGACTTCTGGTGCGGATCGCTACGTGATTCCCCATGTCTCCGCCGAGCCGATCGCCACCGTGGCACCAACGCTCGTCGTCGACGCTCCCGACGGCAGGGCGCGGCCGCACCAGCGCACCTCGGAGCCCTACCTGGGCCTCGGCACCTGGGTCGACCTGTTCGACGCCGATCCGGAGGTCGCCCCGGCTGCCCCGACCGTGTATCCGGCCGGTGTCGTGGGGATGGCGGCGCAGGGCGTGCGGACCCTGTTCCTCCAGGGGGCGCGGGCATCGGAGGGTGCGAGGTTCCCTACGGCCGACCCGTGGCTGCTGGCCGAGTACCTGCTGGCCGGCCATGCGTCTGACATGGCGGTCGTGGCCTGGTACCTCCCGATGTGGGAGGCGGGCGACGAGGACCTCGATCGCCTGGTGGCGCTGTCGGCGTTCGAGGTGATGGGCCACCGCTTCGACGGCATCTCGGTCGACATCGAGTGGAAGGACGACGACCTCGAGCCCGAGGAACGCAGCCGACGCCTAGTCGAACTCGGACAGCGCCTGCGCAGCACCGTCGGGACCGACACGCTCGGGGCGATCGTGATGCCTCCGGTGGTGACAGACGTGATCAACCGGGACTTCTGGCCGGGGTTCCCCTGGGACGGGATCCGGTCCACCTACGACGTCTGGTTGCCGATGGCCTACTGGTCGTTCCGGACCGAGGAGCATGCGGATCCCGCCTACTACACGGCGGAGAACATCCGACTGCTGCGCGAGCTCCTGGGAGACGGTTCGGCGGTGGTGCACGGCATCGGCGGCGTAGGGGCAGCCGACGGGTCGGACCTGCCGGATCCGGGCGAGCCCCTGGCCCTCGTCGAAGACCTCGAGGGGTTCCTTGCCGCGCTCGAGGAGGTCGGGGCTGTGGGTGGTTCGATCTACGACTGGGCGACCACGGGTCCCGAGGCCCGTCGGCGCCTGGCCGAGGCGTTCTCCGCATCATGACCGCCCCCCGAATTCGCGTCTGAGCATCGACCTGCACGGTCCGTCCAGGAGTTGGGCCAGGTCGGCCAGTGCCTCGACGGGGTCGGGCATGAGGCGTATCGCCCACCGTGCGAAGGATCCGTCGTCGAACCATTCAGCCTGGGCGGAGGTGATGCCGGCGATGACGAGGCAGCCGCCGGCACAGCGGAGCCGGATTGCAGGCCAGTCGAGGTCGTCCGGGCGCAGCGCCAGCACCTGGCCTACGGAGGGGCCACACGTGCCGAGCGGCCTGTCGAGCGCAACGGCGAGTATCCGGTCGAGCCAGAGGGTGTCGAGGAACGCCCGGTTGGGTCCCTCGGGTGGCGGCGTTTCGAGTCCGATGATGCGGCGACAGAGGTCGTCGAGCGGGCCGGTGCCTTCGGACAACAGGTCGATGTGGTGGTCGAGTTGCCTGCCCGAGATGCTGCGGCCGCTTCGGGCCACGAGGTGGAGCAGGGTGATCTCGTCGACGCCTTCCGGCCCGACCGCCCTGGCCGGGGCCACAAGGGCGGCCGCGGTCCAACACGAGGGGGCGGTCCAGCCCACCAGGTCGTCGAGGCGGCCGAAGGGATGGCGGGTCAGGCGCCGTCGTCTGCTGACGCCGTAGAGGCAGGGCTGTTGCGGGTCGAGCAGGTGGAGGAGCCGTCGGAGGCTCTGGATGTCGACGGCGGGAGTAGGAGATGGCATGGGCGTTCCCTCGGGAGGGCGGGCGTCGGGGGAAGCCGTGCAACAACTCTGCCCGGGGCCTGTGACAGGGGGACAGTGGACTGCAATCGCGCGGTGAGTGGTCATTCGAACGTACTGAGCGCGCAAAGGTGACGGAAAGCGCGTACCCTTCCGACCCATGACTGAGGCATCGGTGCACCAGGGCACCAGGACGGCGTCGTTCGGCGTCGGTCGACGCGAGAACCACGACGCCTCCGCCTTCTACGCCCGGTTCACCCCCCCGGCCCTGTCCGACGACGACGCGGTTGCCTCCATCGACTTCGCCGACGCCGGCATCGACGACGGCTGCCTGATCGGCGACAGCCGCCAAATGAAGCAGGTGCCCGACGACAGCGTCGCCCTGGTGGTCACCTCACCGCCCTACTTCGTCGGCAAGGAATACGAACTCGACCTCGCCGACGAGGCGGTGCCCGCCTCCTACCTCGAGTACCTCGACCTGCTGCGCGACGTCTTCGCCGAATGTGTCCGCGTGCTCGAGCCCGGCGGCCGCATCGCCGTCAACGTCGCCAACCTGGGACGCAGGCCCTGGCGCAGCCTCGCCGCCGACGTCACCCGGATCCTCCAGGACGACCTGGGCCTGCTGCTCCGGGGTGAGGTGGTCTGGCAGAAGGCCGACGGTGCCACCGGCTCGGTGGCGTGGGGTTCGTTCCGCAAGGCGACCAACCCCGTGCTGCGCGACATGACCGAGCGGGTGGTCATCGCCAGCAAGGGTCGCTTCGACCGGGCCCGCCCGACGGCGCAGCGGGCAATCGAGGGCCTGCCCCACGAGAGCACGATCACCACCGACGAGTTCATGGAGGCCACCCTCGACGTCTGGCGCATCGACGCCGAACAGGCCACCCGCGTCGGCCATCCGGCGCCGTTCCCGGTGGAACTGCCCCGACGCCTGATCGACCTCTACACGTACCGGGACGACGTGGTCCTCGACCCCTTCATGGGATCGGGCAGCACCCTCGTCGCCGCCGTCCGATCCGGCAGGCGGGGCGTCGGCTACGACCTGGATCCCGAGTTCGTCGCCCTGGCAGGAGAGCGGGTTGCCACCGAACGCAAGCGTGTCGCCCAGGGCCTGACCGCCTCATGGCGTCGCAGCGACCTGGCCCCCACGGGCCGGCAGGAGGTCCTCTTCGCCGAGCAGGCCGAACAGGAGGCGGTGCTCGGCCGAGCGACCGATGCCGGCAAGAAGGCCGCAGACATCGCCGAGGCACTCCTCGAGGAGGTCGGCTTCGAGATCGTGAAGGCCGACGCCAAGTTGCGTGGCATGGGCGTCGGGTTCCCATTCCTCGTCACCGACCGGGCGCAGGGGCACCAGTGGTACGTGGACGTGGCGGGCACCTTCACCACCTCGCGTCCGGGCATGCGCCGCAACGACGTCCTCTGGAAGACCATCGGCAGGGCCCACGTGCTGGCATCTTCCGACGGAGACCCACGCCTGCTGGTCCTGACATCCCACCTGCCACGTCCGAAGAGCGACGGCGACCGGGCGCTGCGGGCCGTAGGCGGGCGTGGCCTCTTCGACGCCGTCGAGATGTTCGACGACGACGGCCGGGAGCGCCTGGCGGACTATGCCGAGCATGGTCCCGACAGGCCGGTCGTCGGCTTCTGGAGTGCACAGGAGATCGAGCAGTACTTCGCCTGAGTTGCGAACTCACGCCTCCGGGACGAACTCGACCTCGAACAGCACCGGCCAGCGCTTGCCTGTCAGGAGGAAGTGGCCGGATGCAGGGTCGTGGGCTATCCCGTTGAGCACCTCGTCGCTGCCGAACCCGCTCCGATCCACGGGGAGGCCCGAGGCATCCACGACGGCCGTCACCTCTCCGGACGAGGGGTCGATGGCGACGATCCGGTCGGTCTTCCAGATGTTGGCCCAGACCGTGCCGTCCACGCACTCGAGCTCGTTGAGTCGGTCGACAGGCTCGCCGTCGAGGTGGACCTCGACGCCGCCGCTCCGTGCAAAGCCATCGACCGCCCGGAAGGCCAGCGTGGCGGAGCCATCTGACATGGCGAACGTTTCGTCATCGAGCCGGCAGACACCCCATCCCTGGCCGCCGAACGCCCAGCCCGCCGACTGTTCGAGCGTGGCCGCCTCCCACACCAACGCCCTTCCGGCCTTCCAGGTGAGCTGGAGGAGGCGCCCATCTCCCAGGGCGGTCAGGCCCTCACCGAACAACCCGGGATCCAGCGCCACAGATCCGAGCAGGCGTCCGGTGGCACGATCGACGACCCGGAGCGTCGACTCGCCGTAGATGCCCGTGCTCTCCCACAGGTAGCCGTCGACGACCTCGAGGCCCTGGGTGAAGGCGGTCGGGTCGTGGGGATGCTCGACGAGCACCCGGGGCACGAGGCGCTCCACCGGCGGAGCATCCGCAGTCGAGGCACATCCCGACAGCAGGGCCAGGAGGCACAGCAGGCCCGCCACCCGGCTCGCGGGAATGGGACATGGGGCGACAGAATGCGTCACGATGACAGATGGTACGAACGGCGGGACGGTCGCCCACTCCCGGGAACCGGAAGCCGGCCGGATCGGTGGCGGCGGGCTCGGCATCGCGTATCTCGACTGGGGTGGCGACGGCGACCCGCTCGTGGTGCTGCACCCCAACGGATTCTGCGCCGGGATGTACGACCCCCTGGCCTCCCGACTGTCCGACCGGTTCCGCATGGTGGGCATAGACCTGCGCGGCCACGGTGCCAGCGAGACCGTCACCGACGAGGCGCTACTCGGCAACGACGCCATGGCCGATGACGTCCTCGCCGTGCTCGACCACCTCGGCATCGACCTCTTCGCCATGCTCGGCGTCTCGCTGGGTGGGGGCGTGGCGATCGTGGTCGCCGCCGAAGCGCCTGACCGGGTGAGGTCACTGATGCTATGCGAGGCCATCGCCATCAATCCCCTTGAGCGTGGGGAGCAGCACCTGGCGTTCGAGGGCGGCGAGAATCCGCTGGCCATCGGCGCCCGGCGACGTCGCCGCGTCTGGGACGACAGGGCGACCGCCGAGGCCTCGTACGGCTCCCGTCCACCCCTCGACGTCCTCCACCCGGAGGTGCTCGCCGCCTACGTCCGCTGGGGGTTCGTCGACCGGCCCGACGGCACCGTCGAACTGGCGTGCGACCCGGAGACGGAGGCGAGCATCTTCGGCACGAGCCGCCCCAACGGACCGACCTACTCCTTCGGGCGCCTGGCCGAAGTCCGGTGTCCGTCCTCGGTGCTCTACGGCAGCCACACCGACCTGTCGCCCGAGTGGTTCGATGCCCAGGCCGGGACGCTCGGTGTCGAGGCCCGGGTCGTGGACGGCGGGCACTTCTTCCTGTTCGAGGACCTCGATCGTGCCGACCGGTTGGTCCGGCGGGCGCTGGCCTGATCGCAGCCGGGGTCTACGGTCCGACCGATCCCCACGCGTCAGGAGACCCCCCCCATGGCCGACGTCCATCCCGTCGAACTCTCGAACCGGATCATCGACACCGGTGCCGCCGAGCCTCCCCACAACCGCGTCACCGAACTCCTGAGCGAGGTCGACGAGGGCCTCGCAGTGGTCGAGTCGTTCTCGCACTGCTGGGCCCTGCGCACCGACGAGGGGCTCGTCTGCATCGACGCCAGCGGCGCCCAGTCAGCGGCCAGGGTGGTCGCGGCGCTGCGGGACTGGTCGACCGATCCCGTCCACACGCTCGTCTACACGCACGGCCACCTCGACCACGTGGGTGGCAGCGGCGCGATCCTCGCCGACGCCGTCGAACGCGGCCACGAACGGCCGCGGGTGGCGTCCCACGAGGCCGTCCCGGCCCGCTTCGAGCGCTACCGGCGCACCAGTGGATGGAACCAGGCCATCAACCGCCGCCAGTTCGGGGGCGTCAGGGCCGAACTCGGCCTCAGCGCCAGGTGGAAGAACTTCCTGCCCGCCGACGTCGCCGAACCGGACCTCACCTACCGCGACCGGCTCGAGGTCGAGGTGGGCGGCCGCCGGCTCGAACTGCGCCACGCCCGTGGCGAGACCGACGACCACACCTGGGTCTGGGACCCCGAGGACCGGGCGGTCTACGCCGGGGACTTCGTGATCTGGGTCTTCCCCAACGCCGGCAACCCGCAGAAGGTGCAGCGCTACCCGATCGAGTGGGCGGCCGCGATGCGCGAGATGCTCGCCGCCGGCGCCGAGAAGGTCTACCCGGCCCACGGCCTGCCGATCGTCGGCCGGGAGCGGGTCGAGGTCGTGCTGGGCGACATCGCCGAGACGCTCGACCACCTGGCCGACTCGACGCTCGCCATGATGAACGAGGGCGCCACGATCGACGAGATCATCCACACGGTCCGGGTACCCGACCACCTGGCCGACCGGCCGTGGCTGGCCCCGCAGTACGACGAGCCCGAGTTCGTGGTGCGCAACGTCTACCGGCAGTTCGGCGGCTGGTGGGACGGCAACCCGGCGCACCTCAAGCCGTCGCCCGACGCGGTCCTGGCAGCCGAGATGGTGGCCCTGGCCGGCTCGGTCGAGGCGCTCACCGACCGGGCGCTCGAGCTGGTGGAGACCGGCGACCTGCGCCTGGCCTGCCACCTGGTCGAGTTGGCCGTGGCGGCCGTGCCCGACCACGAGGGCGCCCACCGGGTGCGGGCCGACGTCTACTGGCGCCGCCGCAAGGCCGAGCGGTCGCTGATGTCCAAGGGCGTCTACGCAGCTGCGGCCCGCGAGTCCGAGGCCGTCTACGGCGAGGTCACCGATAGGGACGGCATGAGCGACGCCATCGGAAGGGCCCTGGGCTAGGGGCCGTCTTCGCCGGAGAGCACCAGGAGGCCACCCTCGAGCGTCGGCGGTGTGCCGACGTCCTCGGCGACGAGGGCCGAGGTGGCGAGGCCGGGGGCGGGATCGAGGGCGCCGATGGCCGAGGCCATGTGGGCGGCGTGCGAGACGCCGACTGCACCGTCCAGCAACGAGGTGACGACGACCCCGAGGCCTGCGTCGCGTGCGAGGGCCGCCAACTCTGCGGCCACGACGATCCCGCCGACCGCCGACGGCTTGAGCACCACCAGGTCGGCGGCGCCGGCCCCGACCACGGCGGCGACCCCATCGGGAGAGGTGGCGGACTCGTCGGCGGCGATCGGCACGGGGGAGTCGGCCCGCACGGCGGCGAGTGCCTCGACCCCCGCCACCGGCTCCTCCACGAACTCGATCCCGAGGCCGGCGAGTCGCTCGAGGTGGCCGGCCACCTCGCCGGCGTCCCAGGCGCCGTTGGCGTCGAGGCGGATCGCCACATCGGGTCCGACGGCGTCGCGCAGGGCGGCGACCCTGACGAGGTCGACCTCGAAGGCGAGGGCGCCGACCTTGGCCTTGAGGGTCCGGTGGCCGGCGTCCACGGCGGTCCGGCCGGCGGCGGCGAGACCTTCGGGGGTGCCGCCCGCGACGAGTGCCGATACGGCGAACGACGACGGGCTGTCGGGGTCGAGGTGCAGGTGCAGGGGAAGGCCGGCGGCACGGGCCGCCAGGTGCAGGAGCGCCCCGTCGACGGCGGCACGGGCGGTGGGCGTGGCCGGTGGCCCGATGCGTTCGTCGTCAGCCAGCCAGTCCAGGATCGCCTGGCCCGCCTCGTCGACGGTTTCGGGGGTGAAGCCTGGAAGGGGAGCGGCCTCGCCCCAACCGGTGTTGCCGTCGGCATCGGAGAGACAGAGCAGCAGGACCTCGCGGTCACCGACCCGGCCGTGCGCGGTCGCCACGGGGCGGTGCATTCGCAGGGTGCGGCGGACCAGTCGGGCACCAGTCACATCGGGAACGTTCATTTCGAGTCCACCAGATCGAAGAAGGCTGCGACCGCTGTGGCCACGGCGGACAGGTTCTCCACGTGGGCTGCATGGCCCGCTCCGGGGACCACCTCGATCGCCGCCTCCGACAGTCCTGACGCCATGCGAAACGCCAGGCGTCGGTAGCGGGAGTCCTCGTCGCCGACGACGAGCAGGACCGGTCCGCGGACGACGCCGAGCTCACCCCAGAACGACGGCTGTGCCCCGGTGCCGGAGCCGAGCAGGCTGGCGACCAGCCCGTCGGGGTCGTTGGCGAGCCGTCGGGCCCTTGCCTCGGCGAGGGCGAGGGCACCGAGACGCTCCTGGGAGGCGAAGAGGGGCAGGGCCATCCAGTGGTCGACGAACCATTCGAGGCCCCGATCGATCAGGTCGTCGGCGAGGGCGGCGTCGGAGCGCCGTCGTGCGGCCCGCTCGGCGTCCGTGGGGAATCCGGCCGTGCTTCCGATGAGGACGGTGGAACGGACCCGTTCCGGGTGGCGGACGGCGAGGCCCAGGGCGAGGCGCCCTCCCATCGAGTAGCCGAGCACGTCGACCTCATCTATGCCCCGCTGGTCGAGGATGCGGACGAGGGCATCGAGGGTGGACTCGAAGCGGTGGTCGGGAGGATCCAGTAGGCCGGTTTGGCCGTGGCCGGGCAGGTCGACGGCAAGGACCGTCCGCCGGTCGGTCAGGGTCCGTCCGAGCGGCCAGATGGTGGCGGTCGACCCGGTGAAGCCGTGCAGCAGCAGCAGCGCCGGACCTTCGCCCTCGACCTCGACGTGCAGGTCAGCGGTCACGGTCCGACCTCGAGCGCCGAGGCCGAGACGATTGCCGCCTCCCGGTGCAGGCGCACGTTGGTGCCGGCATCGACGGGTACGTGCACGATGTGGAGCCCGGGTCGTCCGACGGTTGCGGCCAGAGCAGAGTCGAGCGACGCCCGATCGGTGGCCCGGTGGTACGAGGCTCCGCAGAGGGGAGCGATGTGGGCCAGGTCGAGGCCGTGCGGCGTGTGGAACAACCGATGGTGGTCGACGGTCGGGGAGTCGACGATCGGAAGGAACGAGAAGATGCCGCCGCCGTCGTTGTCGACCACGACGACGGTGAGGTCGGCACCCAGTCGGGTGGCAGCCGTGAGCCCCGAGAGGTCGTGGAGCAGCGCCAGGTCGCCCGTGAGCAGCACGGTGGGATCGGGCGAACCGACGGCCACGCCTATGGCGGTCGAGGCCTGGCCGTCGATGCCGTTTGCGCCGCGGTTGGCAACCACCCGCAGGGGTCGGGTCGATGCGGGGAGGAAGGCGTCGAGGTCGCGGATCGGCATGGAGTTGGCGACGACCAGGTTCAGGGGTCCGACCGGTGCGTCGATGGCGGCCACCACGGACGGCTCGTCGAACGGCGCATCGGCGACGAGTTCCCCGATGGCTCCGGCCACTGTCCTGTCGGCCGTCGTCCAGTCCGAGGTCCAGTCGGTCGTGCCGTGCGCCGGCGCCCCGACAGAGGCGGCCCATGCGCCCGGCTCGTGGTCGATCCGGGCGGTGACGGCGAGGGCGGCGTCGGGGTGCCGACCAAGGTGGTCGACGGTGATGACGGTGGCCGGACGGGTCCGCTCCAGCCAGAGCCTGTAGGCCTTGCTGGTCGGCATGGCGCCGAGCTGGACGACGGCATC
>MPMB02139821.1_pt1 | contig 55706 bp, 43 predicted proteins | sample 1617371 | NCBI WGS metagenome assembly MPMB02 (sample SAMN05944808, study PRJNA350692) | marine metagenome | biome: marine; feature: ODZ; material: water; isolation source: 300 m water sample filtered on 0.2 um supor filter | place: Pacific Ocean | collected 2012-04-08 | depth 300m m
AGCGGGGCAGGGTGGTACATGATCTCGTGGATCACCACCGGGCCGACCTTCACCGAGGCGTTGGCCGCGCCGTTGCCCTTCCGGAAGGCCGCCACGGAGGAGGGGCTGTTCACCCCAAACGTCGGCTTGGCCAGGGCGGTGAACTGATCCCCGATACTGGTCTTCACCCGGCCAAGGGACACCCCGTTTTCCGCCGCGCCAAACTCGACGATAACGCGGTAGCCGCTCAATTTGCCGGCGGAGTTGGCTTCGGAGAGGATCAGCCTGTCCCCGTGGGCGGAGTTGAGCGCAAAGCTGTGTTCCGCTCCCGGCGCCGGGTTGAACTGCCCCTCGTAAATGGTTGCCAATCCGTGTGCCGGCAGCATGGTCTCGGACGGGATCTGGAATTTTTTCAGGTTCGATTCTGAGTTGCTGAGCCACCAGTGGCCAATGTCAACCGGCTCGTCGGAGAGGCTGAGCAGCTCGATAGCGTCCTCGAACGGCGGGTCGGTGTGGGTGAGTACCTCGTTGATGACCACGTCCTTCACCGGCAGATAGTTGGATTTGCCGGGAGTGGGCGTGTCGGGAAACATCGTGATGCGCGAGGCGCCGTCCGGCAGCCGTCCCTCCGATACGCCGAGGGTGGTTGTTGAAATCTCCCGTTTGTCCACCAGCGACTTGGTCCGGCTGTAAAGGGAGATCGGCTCGCCGAGGCTGGAGAGGCTAAAGTTCACGTGGTCGCCGCCCTTGGCCAGGTCGCCGTCGGCGATCCACTTGACGAATCCTCCCGCGGCGATGAAGTTCAGCTCCGGAATCTCAAACTTGGTGCGGCCGATCGAGCTCAGATCGTCGGTCAGGTACATCCCATCCAGCTTGGCCGGCAGCGACAGCGGATTATGCAGCTCGATCCAGTCGCCGTTCCGGCTGTTGGCCATCCACTCGTTGATGACCAGGTTGCTGGAGGCGGCGAGCAACGCGGGCAGCTTGTTCTCCCTGCCGGGGGTGGTCGCGCTGAGCAGCGCCCAGTCGCCGTTTTTGTCGCGACCGATGGGGAGATTCGGCACCTGGAAGCCGTAGTTTAGCCGGTCGATGATCTGTTCGCTTGCGTTAAACAGGTACACCGTGCCGTGCGCGCCGTTGAGCGAGCGGCCGGTATTCAAATAGTTGGACGGGCCAAGCTCGGGGTCGCGGGAGCCATTGCACCAAACGACCAGTCGGCCCTTGGCATTGAGCTTGATACCCTCGGGGAAGCTCCACTGTCCCGGCTCGACTTGGTCGATACTCAAACTCATGCCGGTGAGGTCGGTCGGTTTCGTTGAGTTGTTCCAGATTTCAACCCAGTCGCTGGTCCGGCCCAGCGGATCGATGACGGCCGTGTCGTTGATCGCGAGAATCTCACTGAGCTGCAACCCGTCGGTCTTGGGCAGGTAATTGGCCTGGCCCGGGCTGATGGTGGTGGTGAAGGTCGTCCACGAGCCGGTGCCGTTCGGGTAGCGGCCGCGCGACTCGCCGTCCTTCTGCGTGCGGTAGCTCAGGTCGTCAAGTTCGGCCCCGTCCGGGTCACGCAGCAGGAGGGTGCCGCCGGCGGCCGGAAGGCGGAAGTCGAGGTGCCGCACGCCCGGCCGCTCGTCGGCGCTGAACACCGCGTAGCCGCCAGGTGCAATGTAGGAGTGGTTGCGATAGTTGAACTTGGCCAAGCCGGCCTCCCATGCCAGCCCAAACAGCGCCGCCGGCCGGCTGTCCGTGTTGTAAAGCTCGACCCAGTCGTCTCCCCCCGGCGGCGCGGCGGCAACGAACTCGTTGAGCTTGAGTTTTTTCAGGTCGGCGACCGGCGTGGCCTTGTTCGCCTTGCCGGGGGTGGGCTGGTTGAGTGACCAGTCGGCGCCGTTGCTGCCGCGCCCGATCGAGTGGTCAGCCACCTGCAACCCGAAGCCCAGCACGTCGACGCGTTCTCCTTCCGGATTGAACAGCGCGATGGTGTCGCCGTCGTTGTCCAGTGCGAAGCCGGCGTGCAGCCCGGGCGCCTCTGCGGCGTCATCCAGCCACACCACGAGATAGCCGTTGGACGGGATCACGGTGCCGGCCGGGAAGTTGAACTCTCGTGGCTTGGCCGGATTGTCGCTTAGGCTCCAGTTTTGCAGGTACACGCTGGTTCCGGCGACGTTTTTTAGTTCCACGTAGTCGGGGAAGGTGGCGCCGTTCTGCACCGAGGCGACATTCTCGGCGAGCACCTCATTGAGGATGACCAACGGCTGCGGGCCGCTTGGGCTTGGCCGGCCGGGGGTGCCGCCTTTGGCCAGGCTGGCGCGCCAGTTGGCCGGCGAGTCGGGATCGCCCTCCGGGTTGCTCAACACGAGCGAATGGCCGTCGCCGTCGGGCTCACTTGGCCAAGTGCCACCATCGTCGTAGTCCACCGACAATACGGTCTCGCCGTTGCGATCGATCAAAGCCAGGCGTTCGCCCTTGTTCGAGAGGCTCCCCTCGTACAGGCCCCCAACCCGTACGCCAGGGTAGCGCGCGCGGAACGCCTCCACATTAGCGTCGTTGACGAGCAGTAGATACATCCCAGCATCCAGTGGTGCGCTATCTTCCGCAAACCGAAAGGTGATGCCGTCAAACGAGAAGCTGGACAAGTCCACTTCAGTGTCACCGATGTTTTGGAGTTCAAGGAACTCGAACGCATCGCCGCCCTGCGGATTGTACATGATCTCACTGAAGCGGATTGGGGGACTTCCGTCACCCGCCATGAACGTGGCCTCCGTCAGCGCGCTCCACGTGCCGGCAGTCATTGTGCGCGCCTTGACGTGCGTGCCGTCGTTAAGGATGACCCCTTTTGCTGAGTCGTACTTTTTAGCCGAGGCCGTGACCGAGCCGGCGAAACGGACACGCGGGTCGGATCCGTCGGTTGTGTAGTAGACATCGCCGCGGGAGGTGGTCAGTTTGAGTTTGAACCCGGCGGGCACCGTGCCACCGAATTGGTTAAACTTGGGCGCGTAATCGGAGGCGGCCAGATTAGCCTCCTTCAGGTGCTGCAATACGGGCGTGCGCCGCCTCCGGATCCAGTTGGTTCCCCAGCTTTTGCTGACAGGGATCGTGCCCTTCACACTGTCATACAGCTCATCGAAGACGCGCCTGATCTCCGTGTCGGTCAGTCCGCCGCCGTTGTAGAAATGTTTGTGTACCCGGTCCGCAAAAATCATCTGGTACTCGGAACTGACCTTCAGTCCGTTGAAGAGCTTGGCGATGTCCGCGTTGCCCCAGGGGGGGCTGGTGCTCGAGAGCTGATTCTTGATGGTGTTGTGGTTGGTGTTTTTGCTGAAGGTCCACTCGGCATCCCAGTTGATGAAGCGGAACAGGCTGTCCGGCTTGTGGCGTGCGGCACGCCAGTTGTTGTGCGGCCAATCGTCGTTGGCGGCGTAAATCAACGGCAGGAGGTAGTCGGCCATCGCCGGCATGTCCAACTGTTTCTCGAGCACCTGGAAATATTCCGGGTCGTTCATGTCGTATCGGTTGACGTAGTTGAGCATCTTGCGCCAACTGGTGACAGTGCCGGCGCGCACCTCGTTGAACTGCGCGATCAAGTCGTACTCTTCATCCGTCTGGTACCAGTCCGCGAGAAACTTCGTGTCGATGCGCTCACACGGGTTGTAGTAGCCCTTGTATTGGCCGTTGATGAACAGGTTCACGAACGTGCCACGGGGGCACACCTGGCCGACGTTCGAGCAGAGTCGCCGCGCCCACTCGTCCTTGACGAACGGGTTGGTGTGATCGTTCATGCCGGCCCGCAGCACAATGCGGTCGAACGACTGCACCGGGATGTCGCCGAACAACGGGTACTCCAGTCGCCCCGCCCCGTAGTCGCCCCGGAAATACAGCCTGAACGAGTATTTGCTAAATGGTAAACCACCGTTAGGATTGTAGCGTGGACGCACGTAGCCGCCGCCCTGGATTCGGATGCCGCAGTCCACCGCGAAGCCGCCGTTGTCATCGGGACGGATCAATTCCGCCGAAATCGGCCTCTCCCAGGCGATGCCGTGATAGGTGGCGTTGGGCTGTTTCTGAATGCCCTTCGAGCCCCAGAGATGCCGGTCGTCGGTCACCAGCGACAGGGCGGGGAGCCTCCGCCGCGGACTCGGCAGCCCGTAAAAGTAGGTGTGTGTGCGAACCTTCGAGGGCAGCATGCCCCCCTTGTAGGCCACAGCCCGAACGATGCTCGTTTTGGCGATCCGGATCGGGCCTGAGTAAACCTTGCCAACGGTCTCATACTTTCCGTTGCCGCAGCAGGCCGGGGTGTCGCCGTTGGTCGTGTATCGGATTTTTGTATCAGGTGTGTCAGTCGATAGGGTGAGGTAAACCGCCTTCCGCTCGTAAAACCCGCGTGGCAAACTGAAATGCACTGGATTCACGCGGCTCGAGACAGTGGCGGTGCCGTTGGCCGCGCCCGGCGTCGGCTTCGAAAAATAGACCCATTTGTCGTTTTTGTTGAGACCGTAGCTGACGCCGGCAGCCTGCTCCGGAAACCGAATCTCCGCCACGGCGCGCCGCGGCGCCTCCGGGCTGCATAGCGCGAGGTACTCTCCGTTGGGGTTGAGCTTGAAATTCGTGTGTGACGGCCTGGATAAACTGGTGCTCTTGGTGTCTTCGCCGGTGGCAAAAACCACCATGCGCTTGCCGGCGCCCAGCGTGGTGTCAGGCAGCAGCCACTTGGCCAGGTTTTTCCCGTCATCGGTCAATGACCATCCCTCGAGGTTCACCTCGGCAACGCCGCGGTTGTGCAACTCGATCCAGTCGCCATCCACCCGCTTGTAAGCCTTGGTGGCAGCCGCGCTGAACTCACTGATCACCACGTTGCCGGGGGTGTGGGCCGGATCAACCTGGACCGACCAGGCTGGGCCTTCGAACGCGTTGGGCGTCTTGTTGAAGTCGGTGATGCTGTGGTCATCCGCCCAGCTCAGTTCCACTTGGCCAAGCGCGACGTTGTCGAACTCAAACACATACGGCCCGGCACCGAACCCGTCGACGGCCATGGCCGAGATGCCGTTGGCCATGAGGTCGGCTGCGTTGATGCCCTGAACCGGCTCGTTGAACCAGATCTCCGCCTGGCTGAATTGGCGGACCTTGCCATTGCCCGGCATCCGACTGGCAAGGCTGGGTGGGATCAGATCGAGCAGGTCGTAGCTCCAGATGGGTTGATGGGTTCCGGTGCCTCCCTCCGGGTCAAATGCGTTTGGCGGGGAGGCTTGGTCGCCAATGCCATGGCCCGGCGCCCACCAGACATCAGTTTTCCCAGCGGCGGGGTGGTCGAACTGAAACGTGAATGTGTTTCCGTTCTCCTTCAACCGGGTTGCAGGGTAATCGTTGATTATCAGGTCGCTGGCATCCACCCCGGACATCGGTTCGCTGAAGGTAACGGCGATGGTGTTCAACTCGGTCAACTCGCCCGGCTTGGGGGAGATGGAAACGATCTCGGGTGGCACGAACTCACGCTCCTTGGCCGACAACCGGACGTCAAGATAGGCATCCCAGTTGGCCTTGCTGGAGTTAAGGAGCATAATGCACAGGACATTCCAACCCTTCTCTGAGGTGGCGGGGAAGTTGTGAAGGGTGGTCTTGTGCCACTTGATCGGCTCGCTGTTAGATTTTGTTGACTTGGAGCTGTAGCGGAGTGTTGTTGTGGGTTTGTTGAGGTTGGCGACTTCCACGCCGTTGAGCCATGCCACGTAACCATCGTCCGCCTTGATCTCGAGCGTTCCGGTGCTTAAGACCGCGGGATCGTCCACCCGGAACTTCACCCGAAGGTAGACGGTTGAGTAGCCGCTCTTCATGTCGGACAGTTCCGTACCGCCATCGACTGTCTCGTTGCTGTAGAACGGCTGCTGGCCCCGCGACCAGGTCGAGTCGGAGAAATTCAACTGGGTCCATGCCGTGCGGGGAGAGGATGCCTCCTTGGTGCCCTTGTGATACTTGAAGATGACGCCCTCCTTGACGAGGTCGATGCCGTTGGCCAGTCGCGGCACCGCCAATGTTGCCAGTACCAGTGCCAGTTTCGCATAGTGTCTCTTCATGTTGCTCAAATCTGTTTTGCCGCGACATCGCTTGGCCAAGCGCGGGTTATCGCGTTCTTTGACTAGGTAAACCTGATCCGTAATCTCATCATTACGATTCGTCGTCGTTTTCCGTGGCGTCGTCGGGCTTCTGCCCGGGAAGCTGTTTCACCTCCAGCGGGATGCTGGCTTCCTGCCGTCCATCTATCGCGATATCCACGGCGTGCTGGCCAAACTTCTCGAATTTCAGCCGCTGGATGTTCAGGATGAAATTCCGATACAAAAAACTGTCCTCTCCCGGCACGTTGACCTCGAACGGCAGCTCGATGCTTGGCATCACGAACTTGCCGTCCTCGTCGACGAAGTTGATCCGCAGCTTGTGCGAGCCCTCCTCCACGCGCTTGAACACCACGCGCAGCACGATTGAGCATTGCGGGTAGTTGGCCGGAAGCTCCCGCGTGTAGACCGAGTTGAACGTGCCCAGCAGGTTCAGCTTGCCCTTGTGATCCGTGGCTGCATCGCACAGCACTGCTACTTGTATGTCCATTAACGCTAACGCAGTTTTCTACGGCCAAATCGGCCGATTTGTTACACCCGCCCTTCCCGGACGGCCGGGGAACATAGCGGCAAAACTCTATTCCGCCAAACGCTTAACTCTCAGCCGGAAAAACCGATTTTTGCCGGTTTCCGGCCCCGATTGTGGCACCTGAATCGTTTCACTGACGGCCCCGGGCGCGGGTTGATACACGTTGTCGGGCATCGATAACCACTCGCCATCGACGGCAGCGGCTGTTTCCAAAAAGTATTGGCGGCCGGGCCGCATGGTGAACTCCACCATCAACCCGCCCGCTTGGCCAAGCGACAGGCCAAGCGACAGCCGGCTGGTTGCGTCGCCGGGGTTTGTGCCGGCGAGAAACTCGTGGGCGTTGTTCGCGCCGTCGCTGTCGAAATCAAGCGCCGCGTCATTGGCTTCCGGGTTCAGGCCGTGCGCGAGTTCCCAATCGTCCGGCAGGCCATCCTGGTCGTCGTCAGCAGGAGCCGGCGAATCCTTCTGGCCTGGTGAGCCCCCGTCCGCCGCGCTTGGCTGCCAGTTGCCGGGGCTGTCCAGCGCACCAAGCGCCTGGCCGGCAGGGTCGAGCACCAGAGGCACAAGCGACCGGCCATTGCCATCGGCTGCCTGTGGCCAGTTATCCTCGTCGTCGTAATGTAGCGTGATCAGCACTGTGCCGTCAGTTGCCGAGCGCACCTGGATCGTCTCGCCGTTGTTGGCCAAATTGCCGGTGTAAGTGCCAAGGACAGTCGCCTCAACAGCCAGGCGGTAATGCCCGCGGAACGCCACCTCGTCGTCATGCCCGATGACGAGCGCATACTGTCCCGGTGCCAGCGTGAGACCGGTAGGCGCGATAAACCTCACGCCGCCGGAGAGCGCCACGCCGCCGAGGTCGAGCGTCGTGTCGGTGCTGCTATTGTGCAACTCGAGATAATCGAAGTCCGGCCCGGCGGGAGCGTTGTACATCAGTTCGCTCAGCACGAGGTGATCCTTGAGGCTCTCGAGCGTGTCCGGCTCGCCTGCCCGGAATTCAACCGGGTCGGACCAGTGGCTCCAGCGCTTGGTATCGTCGAGCATCCGCACGCGCGCGCGATACCAGTGGCTGACCTTGGCCAAGCCGGAAGGCAGGGCGATCTCTTCGGTGAACTCGCTGAGCACGTCCGATTCCCAGTTGGCGTTGATCTCGTATTGGCGCGGGCTGGACGGGTCATACGGCGGAGCGTCCGGTGCGGTGACCTCGGCCAGGCGCCACTTCATCCCGGCGAACTTCCCGCTCGAGTCGGAGAACGCCGAGCTGCGAAACCGCAGCCCGTTGACTGGATGGCCGCCGCCGCCGCTGTACTCGATCGTCGGCTGATCCGGGTGCTTCGTGTCGCGGGCGGCTGAATTGAGGATGAAATTGCGCCGGGTGCGGATGTAGTTCTTCATGATTTTCACCATGCCGGGGAAATCTTTCGTGCCCGCCTTTTGGTAAAACCGCCCCTTGCCGGCCTTGCTGGAGTTGACCCTGCCGGACGACATGATCGGGTGGTGATCCCACATCGCGCGATCAGCATCGACGATCGACGGCATCTGCCCGTTTGGCTCGTCGATGATCGCCGCGAGCTCGTCGATCAACTCGTCGCCCTCGTCATCGTTGAACAGCAGATCTAGAATTTCGCGGGCACGATTGCCGTACTCGATCTTGAAGATCGACTTGCCGAGCACCTTGCCTTTGAACGGATCGTTGCCGTTGCCGTACATGTTGCCGGCCCAGGTGAGGTCGAGATCCCACGGGAGCGTGGACCATTGCTGCGTTTCCGGGTTGAGGTAGTAGAAATAATTCTTGCCGTAGCCAATGTCGTAATGGTGGATGCCCTCGACGACCGTGCGGTAGCTGTAGTAGCGCGGCAGATCCATGTTTTGCCGCCACCAGCTTTCTGATGGGTTGCCCTGGTACCGACTCAGGTACGAGTTGAGGTCAGACTTGTTCGTCACGGCCATAGGGCCCTGGTTGTTCAACTCGCCGGTGCCGCCCTCCATCTTATAAAGGTTACCGTCGGGCAAACTGTGCTCATCAAGGAATCGGCCATCCATTTGCTCGAGCACGAGGTAAAGGCCCCAGAAGTCGCCGTCATGTTGCGTTGCGCCGGTCTCCGCCGCCTCGTCGATGATCCGGAAATGCACCCAGTGCGTCTTGGGCGCCTCGACGCTGGCCAGTTCGAACAGCTTGAAGCCGACCGCCTCGAACATCCCCTGCTCGCCGCGGTGCTGGAAGTTGCCCTGCTGGATGCAGGCGGAGAAGTTCAGCTTGTCCCAGCGCGTGTCGTACTCACGGCCGTAGTGGTCGCGTGCCTGGAACGAGTGACCGCGGTTAAAGTCGAACTTCCACATGTTCTTGCCCATCGCGTAGCGCCACACGCCGCCCCTGGCGCGGTAGCGGATATGGTCGTAAACCTCGCCGTCGTACACGAGCGTGCCCTTCCACTTGTAATTGTCGCCGCCGTATTTTTCATTCCATGTCGAGTTCTCAACGTCAGGCTTTTTCGAGATCAAATGGTACACCGGCACGCGGGTGAGCGCCTGGTTGTCGTATTCGACCACCTTTGCCCCGGGCTTGGCCTTACCTCTCCAGCTTGGCACGCCATCGTAACAGAAGTAGGCAAAGTTGGGTGAGGGATCGCCGGGGTAAGGGGCGGTAGCCACTTGGCCAAGCGCTGTTTTGATCGACACGCGATACCGGATGAGGTGTCGATGCTGTTGAATTGAATTCGGAATCGTCGCCGAGAATATGCCGTCCCGGGCGCGGACATCGCCCGCTTGGCCAAGGTCGTTCATTGCTAGATTAACCCAGTTTTTCCCGTACGCTGCGTCGTCGATGTGTACGTAGCTCCCTGGCTCTATGACCTGATATTCTGTGTAAATCTGCGAATCGTCGTCTTTCACGGCGGGCACAGCGGTGATCACGACCGACTCTCCGCCCTTGGGTTGCCTGGGCCTGTGTTCGACCTTGGCCAAGCGAGGGAGTGGCTCGGTGGCAAAAACCGAGTTGCGCGCCCCGGGAGTGGGGCCGCGATTGGCGGGGCCGACGGTCGCCTTCAATTCCACGTCGATGAAGAAGTCGCTGCTGCCGCCTTTCGACGCGTTGTGCGCCTGGATGGCCAAAATGTTTTCGCCCTCGACGAGATAGCCGCCCGGCGACGGCAGGTCGAACTCGACGAAGTTGTGTTGCTCAATTGCCGAGCTGGTGGCGTTGGTGCTGAAGCGCGGCTCCTTGGTTGACATATTGTTGCCTGCGACATGCCTGCCGTTGATCCACATGTTGAAGCCGTCGTCGAACTGCAGCGCCAGCTTCAGGGCGCCGATCTTCTTCGCGTCCTTGATCGTGAATTTTTTGCGGAAGTAAACTGATGTGTAGCCGTTGCGCATGTCACTCAACGTCGTCTCTATGAAGTTCTCTCCGTAGCCGATTGGTGTGCGCCCGGTCAGCCAGCTGCTTTCGGTGAAGTCCGCCTCGCGCCAGGCGGTGCGCGGGCTCGAGGCCTCTCGTTTGCCCTTGAAGTATTTCCACGAGCTGCCCTTGGCGATGAGTGTGCTGGCCTTGGTCGAGGCGTCGCCGCGGACGGACGGCTTCCAGTTGTGGCCGTCGTTGTTGTCGAGGTCGGGATGGATCAGCTCGATCGAGTAACCGGGGGGGGAGCCGACGATGGGCCATGGGAACCCCAGGCGGTAGCGCACTCGATCAACGAGTTGGCCGGTGGCATCGCGCAACTCGATTCGCTCGCCGTCGTTGTCCAGCTTGCCCAGCCACGGGCCAAGCGGCGAGTCGCCGAACTTGGCCTTGAACTGCGCGGGGTTGTGCGCGACGACGACGAAGGCGCCGCCGTCGAGCTTGCTGCCGTCCGGAATCGTGAACGCGATGGCGCCCTCGATCACCCAGCCGCTGAGGTCGACCGGCTCGTCGCCGGTGTTGTGCAGTTCGATGAACTCGGCCAGCTCGGTCTTGACGTCGGGATCGTGGTGGATTTCATTGATCACCACCGCGCTCCTGGCCAAGGTGGACAGGCAAAGCAGCGCGGTAGTCATGAGCAAGCGGTTGATCACAGGCAAACGTATTTCAAGCATTCCCGATGCCACGGGGGCTGTCCCGGGAAATCATGGTTTTTCGTCCCGCCGGCCACTGATGGCGCGGGTATTTGACGCACGGCTGCGTGGCTCCCGCACCCGGCGGGGATGAACTGCTCAGCCCATTTGGTCGACGATATTTTGACCGAAGGCGGAGCACTTGATCTCGGTGGCATTATCCATGAGGCGGGCGAAATCGTAGGTGACGTTTCTGGAGGCGATGGCGCCGTTCATGCCCTTGATGATGAGATCGGCGGCCTCGAGCCAGCCGAGGTGGCGCAGCATCATCTCGCCGCTGAGGATGACCGAGCCGGGATTGACCTTGTCCAGCCCGGCGTACTTCGGCGCGGTGCCGTGTGTGGCCTCAAAGATGGCATGGCCGGTGTTGTAGTTGATGTTGCCGCCCGGCGCGATGCCGATGCCGCCGACGCACGCCGCGAGCGCGTCGGAGATGTAGTCGCCGTTGAGGTTGAGCGTGGCGATGACTTCGTACTCGGCCGGGCGCAGCAGAATCTGTTGCAGGAAGGCATCGGCGATGACGTCCTTGACCACGATCCTACGACCGTCCTTTTCTATGACCTGCCACGGGCCGCCGTCGAGGTCTTCCGCGCCAAACTCCCTCTTGGCCAGGGCGTAGCCCCAGTCGCGGAAGGCGCCCTCGGTGAATTTCATGATGTTGCCCTTGTGCACGAGCGTGACGCTGTCGCGGTCATTGGAGAGGGCGTAGTTGATGGCCGCGCGCACGATGCGCCCGGTGCCTTCCTCGGACACCGGCTTGATGCCGATGCCGGCGGTGTCGGGGAATCGGATCTTCTTTGCGCGCTCCGGGAACGCATCGGCGAGGAGCGTCTTGAATTGTTCGCAGTCCTCGTCGCCGTGCTGGAACTCGATGCCGGCGTAAATGTCCTCGGTGTTCTCGCGGAAGATGACCATGTCGGTCAGTTCCGGCTGCTTCACGGGGCTGGGCACGCCCTCGAACCAGCGCACGGGGCGCAGGCAGGTGTACAGGTCAAGAATTTGCCGCAGCGCCACGTTGATGGAGCGGATGCCACCGCCGACCGGCGTGGTCAGCGGTCCCTTGATGCCGACGAGAAATTCGCGGAACGCGGCCACGGTGTCGTCCGGAAGCCATTCGTCGAACTGGTCCTTGGACGACTGCCCGGCGAACAGCTCGAACCAGGCGATCTGCTTGGAGCCGCCGTAGGCCTTCTCGACGGCGGCATCGAGGACGAGCTGGCTCGCCGCCCAGATGTCCGGCCCGGTGCCGTCACCGCGGATGAACGGGATGACCGGGTCGTCCGGCACCTGCAGGATGCCGTTGTCGATGGTGATCTTCCCGCCCTCGGGCGGCGTGATGTCCTTGTATGCCATTAATCTCTTTTTTGTTCCGTTGCCGCTTGGCCAAGCGGCGAGGAGGGGAGGGTGGCCAAGGGATTAACTGCGCTTGCGGCGCTTGGCCTTGATCTGCGCCTCGGAGTAGAGGATAGCCTGGTTGAGCGCCCTGGCTTCCTCCTCGGAAATGTCGCCGCTCTCGGCCAGGCGTTGCTCGGCCTTGGTCCGGGCCTCCTCGGCGGTCGCCTCGTCGATGTCGTCGCTGTTGGCGGCATTGTCGGTGAGGATGGCCACGTGGTCGCCGGTCACCTCGGCAAAGCCCTCGCCGATGGCGACGATTTCCTCGTTGCCGCCCCGCTTGACAATGATCTCACCGGCCTGCACCTGGGTCATCAACGGCACGTGGTTCGGGTAGATGCCGGCCTCGCCCTCGCTGCCGGGCAGGGTGACCATCTCGACGTCCTCGGAGTAGATTTTCGACTCCGGCGTGACGATCTCGAGTTTGAGGGTTTCGGCCATGTTTTACTTCTCTTCCTGAATCTCCTCGATCCCGCCCTTCATGTAGAAGTTGCTCTCGGGCACCTCATCGTGCTTGCCGTCGAGAATCTCCCCGAAGCCCTTCACAGTATCTTCCACGTCCACCTGTTTACCTGCGGTGCCGGTAAACACCTCCGCCACACTGAACGGCTGCGAGAGGAAGCGCTGAATCTTGCGCGCGCGGAACACCGTTTGCTTGTCATCCGGCGAGAGTTCGTCCATGCCGAGAATGGCGATGATGTCCTGCAGTTCCTTGTAGCGCTGCAGCACCGCCTGCACGCCGCGGGCCACGCGGTAATGTTCCTCGCCGACGATGTCCTCCGTGAGCGCCAGCGATGTGGAAGCCAGCGGATCGACCGCGGGATAAATGCCCAGCTCGGCGATGGAACGCTCGAGAACGATGGTGGCGTCCAGGTGTGCGAAGGTCGTGGCCGGCGCGGGGTCGGTCAGGTCATCCGCAGGCACGTACACGGCCTGGAAGGAGGTGATGGAGCCTTTCTTGGTAGAGGTGATGCGTTCCTGCAGGTCGCCCATCTCCGCGGCGAGCGTGGGCTGGTAACCCACCGCCGATGGCGTGCGGCCCAGTAGTGCGCTCACCTCGGAGCCGGCTTGCGAGAAGCGGAAGACATTGTCCACGAACAGCAGCACGTCCTGTCCCTTTTCATCGCGGAAATACTCGGTCACGGCCAGCGCTGAGAGAGCCACGCGCAGGCGCGCGCCCGGGGGTTCGTTCATTTGGCCGTAAACGAGACCAATACGCGAGCCGTCGGCCAGCACCGGCAGGCCTCGCTCATTCAATTTCGTGTGGCCGTTCTCATCTTTCTCCGTCTTGATGACATCGGCTTCGATCATCTCATTGTAAAGGTCGTTGCCCTCGCGCGTGCGCTCGCCCACGCCCGCGAACATCGAGATGCCGCCGTGCAGCTTAGCGATGTTGTTGATCAACTCCATGATGACCACCGTCTTACCAACGCCGGCGCCGCCGAACGCGCCGACCTTGCCGCCCTTGAGAAACGGGCAAATGAGATCGATGACCTTGATGCCGGTGGTGAGTACTTGCGGGCTGGTGGACTGCTCGGTCAATGCCGGGGCAGATCGGTGAATGGGATTGTAAATGTCGTTGCCGTCCTTGTCCTTGTCCGGTTGCACGGGACCCTGCTCGTCCACGGCATCGCCGGTCACGTTGAACACGCGGCCCATTACGGCTTCACCAACGGGCATGCTGATCGGCTTGCCTTGGTCGGTGAGTTCCATGCCGCGCTTGAGGCCCTCGGTGGAGCTCATGGCCACGGCACGCACCCAGTTGTCACCCAAGTGCTGCTGCACCTCTAGCGTCAGCTTGGTTTGGCCTTCTCCGGGTACGTCAAACTCCACGGTCAACGCGTTGTAGATGGCGGGCACGCTGTCGGTGAACTCTGCATCCACCACCGGGCCAATAATCTGTACAATTTTGCCTTTATTCATTTTCAGTCGGTTGTTTTAAATCAGTTGCCAAGCGCCATCTGGGCGGTGGTGATCTCCAGCAACTCGTTGGTGATTGCCGCCTGGCGCATCTTGTTGAATTCGAGTGTCAAATCCTTAATCAGGTCGTTCGCGTTGTCGGTCGCATTCTTCATCGCCACCATCTTCGAGCTGAACTCGCTGGCCTTAGCCTCAAGTAGAATCTGGTGTACCTGAAAATTGATGTAGTGCGGCAGCAATGCACCCAGCACGCCGCCGGCCGAGGGTTCAAATAGGAACTCCGCCGTGCCACCCGGCAGCTCGGTCGCCATCTCTTCGCCCTCCACACCGGCCTGTACACCCTTGATCTCGGTGATCGGTAGCAGTGTCTGCACTTCCGGCTTTTGGGTGAGAGTGTTGACGAAGTTAGTGAACGCAATGTCCACGTGATCCACCTCGGCGTTCTCGAACAATTCCACTGCCATCCGCGCAATGGCCCTTGCCTCCGAAAAGACCGGGGTGTCGCTGTACGGAAATTCCGCAGCCAAGTTCCAGCCGACGCGTGCGGTATGCTGTGCGCCCTTGCGCCCGGCGGCGATCACGCGGGTATGATCCGTCACGAACTCATTAGTCACCTTCCGCAGCAGGTTTGAGTTGATCGAGCCGCACATGCCCTTGTCGGTGGTTACCAGGATCAGCGCGCGATTCTCACCGCCGCGTGCCTTCATGAAGGGATGGTCGAAATCACCCGCGTGGGACACCACCTCGCCAAGCACGCGGTTCATAAGTTCCGCATACGGCCGTCCGGCCAGCGCCGCCTGCTGTGCACGGGCCATTTTTGCCTGCGCAACCTTCTCCATCGCACTGGTGATCTGTGCGGTTTTCTTGACGGAAACGATCCGCCGCCGGATTTCGCGGGTGCTAGGCATTTAAATTCTACTTGTTCGCCGACTTGTACTCGTCCAGGGCTGCCTTCAGGTTGGCCTTCACCTCGTCGTTGACCTGGCCCGCTGTGGTGATCTGTGTCAGCAGGTCGGCCTTGCGATCCTGCAGGAAGGTGGCAATTGAGGCTTGGGAGTTTTTGACCTCATCCTCGTCCACATCGTCAAAGTAGCCATTCTGCACCGCCCACAGGATAGCCACCTGGATCGGAACCGACACGGGCTGGAACTGCGCCTGCTTGAACACCTCCACGATGCGTTTGCCGCGCTCGAGCTTGGCGCGTGTGGCGTCGTCGAGGTCGCTGCCGAACTGCGCGAAGGCCGCCAACTCGCGGAACTGCGCGAGGTCCAGCTTGATGGTGCCGGACACTTGTTTCATGGCTTTAATCTGTGCCGCGGAACCCACACGGCTCACAGACAGGCCCACCGAGATCGCAGGGCGCACGCCTTGGTAAAACAAATCGGTCTCCAAAAAGATTTGGCCGTCGGTGATGGAGATCACGTTCGTCGGGATGTACGCCGACACATCTCCTGCCTGCGTCTCGATGATGGGCAGCGCGGTAAGCGATCCGCCGCCTGCGTTGTCGGACAGGCGCGCAGAGCGCTCGAGCAACCGGCTGTGCAGGTAAAACACATCGCCAGGGTACGCCTCACGCCCGGACGGACGCTTGAGCACCAGCGCCACTTGTCGGTAAGCTACCGCGTGCTTTGACAAATCATCGAACACGATGAGCGCGTCCATGTTGTTGTCCATGAACCACTCGCCCATGGATGCACCGGCGAAGGGCGCGAGAAACTGGTTGGTTGCGGAGTCACTCGCCGTGGCGGCCACCACGATGGTGTGCTCCATCGCATCGTTTTCCTCAAGGTTTTGGATGACCTTGGCCACGTTGGCGCGCTTTTGGCCAATCGCCACGTAGATGGAATAGAGCGGCCGGAAATCCGGATCGCCGCTTTCGAGGCCCTCCTTGTTGATGCGCGCGTTGTTGATGATGGCGTCGATACACACCGCCGTCTTCCCGGTTTGCCGGTCACCTATCACCAATTCGCGTTGGCCGCGGCCAATCGGGATCATCGCGTCCACGGCCATGACACCCGTTTGCACCGGCTGGCTCACCGACTTGCGCTTGATGATGCCGGGCGCGATTTTCTCCACGGGATAATTTGTGTCCGCGGCGATATCGCCTTTGCCGTCGATCGGCCGGCCAAGTGCGTCCACCACGCGTCCGAGCAGCGCCTTGCCCACGGGCACCGATAGTAGTTTGTCGGTGGTCTTCACCTCGTCGCCCTCGGCGATGCCGGTATGATCACCGAGAATCACTGCGCCCACTTCTGTTTCCTCGAGATTCAGCGCGAGGCCCATCACACCGCCGCCGAAATCGAGCATCTCGTTCATCATCGCTCCTGTGAGACCCTCGATCTTGGCGACGCCGTCACCGATTTCTCGCACCACACCCACGTTCTCTCGCGCCACGTCTGTTTTCGCACCGGCGATCTGGGCTTCAATATCCTGCAGTAGGTTGCTCATGTCTTGTTGTTAAAATTGATTAAAAACTTTCGCTTAAGCCGGTCAGGCGTGTCTTCACGCTGCCGTCAAACACATCGTCGCCGATCTTCACCCTCATGCCTCCTATGAGGCGGGGGTTCTCGGCAAATTCCACGGTCACGTCGGCGCCCTTAAGTCGGTTTAGGCTGTCCCGGACATCCTGTTGCTGCGCTTGGCCAAGCGCCACAGCGCTCTCCACGCGGGCAGTGCGGCTGGCCTCCTCCAGCTTCACCAGTCGCTGCAGGTGTTGCAGGATACCGAAATAACCGCGTGGTTTTTGCTCAATGAGCAGCTGCACGGCCTTTTGTGTTCGATCTGCGTCCAATCGACCGTTGACTTGGCAGCTTTTGAAGAGCTGCTTGGCGAAGCGGCGAGATTGCTTTGTACCCTTCATTCAAATTCGATTAAGCGGCCAGTTCCCGGTTGGTTTCATCGATCAGGCGTTGCTGATCTTCCGCCGTCAATATCTTGCCACTGACCTTGGCAGTGGTTTCGACAACCAATCGGCCAATTTCTGACTTCAATTCAGACATCATCCTATCCCGGTCGGCATCGGTCGCCTCCCGTGCCTTGCGAATGATTTCCTCGGCCTGCTTGACCGCTTTTTGTCCTTCGGCCTCTCCGACCTGCTTGGCCGCTTCCTTGGCATCGGCGATCAGCTGCTCAGCTTTCTGGTTGGCCTCAGCCAGCACCTTGTTGCGTTCGGTCTGGGTCTCGGCCAGTTCGGCCTTAATCTGCTCGGCGTTTTCCATGCTCTCGGCAATGGTTTTCCGGCGGGTTTCAAGCATCTCCAGCACCGGTTTGTAGGCCAGTTTCTTGAGCAAAAACGCCAAGACCAGAAAAGCGATGCATTGGGAGATGAATAGCGGCCAGTTAACGCCGAACGTCTTGACGATCTCGGCAACCGGGCCCTTGTCGGCAGCGTCACCTGCCGCAGCCAATATGATCAGATTTTGCATAACTTAAAAATGTGAGCCGGGCGGAACTCCGCCCGGCGATGAGAGGCTTATCAACCCAGAAACAGGGCGATAAACACAATGCCCTCTGCCAGTGCGGCGAAAATGATCGCCTGCGTACGGATGGGGCCGGCGGCACCGGGGTTGCGCCCGGTGGCTTCTGCGGCTTTGGCACCCACCAGACCCACGCCTATTGCGGAGCCGAGTGCTGCCAGACCAACTTGGATGCTTCCTGTCATTGTTTTTAGTTTGTTCTTTGTTTCAGTTTTTCTCGGCGACCTCCACTGACGTGCATGGTCCGGTCACCGAAATTTGTTTCGCTAATGGGAGTGTTCCTCCTCGTGATGCTCACACATCAGGGCGGTGAACACCGAGGTGAGCAGGGCGAAGACAAGTGCCTGCACCAAGCCCACGAGGACTTCCAACAGGTAGAACGGCAGCACCGCCAGCCAGCCAAGGTACAGTCCGCCCATCATCATGACCGATTCCAACATGTTTTCTCCCGCAAAAATATTTCCGTAGAGCCGGAAGGTAAGCGCCACCGGTCGGACGCCGATCGAGACAATCTCAATGACTCCCACGCAAATGAAAACCACGACAAGGAAGATCCCGAAAAAGCCTGAGCCGTGTCCCTTGACGGCAAAAATATGCCCGACGACACCTCCCGGGCCAATTTCCTTGAGGCACCAGTACATCCACAGCACCATGAAAATGGCAGCCATCGCCAGGGTCATGTTCAGGTCAGCGTTGACGCCGCGTAAAAGAGGCTCGTGCACGTGGCCGGTGGAGTCCACGTTCCATCCCACCGTGCCCATGCCGGGCAACAGGCCAAACCAGTTTGAAAACAGGATAAAAATGAAGATAGTGGCGAAAAACCAGAAGGTCTTTTTCACCATGTGTGCGCCCAGCACTCCCTCAAAGAAACCGTAAAGGCTCTCAACCAGCCACTCTACGAAGTTCTGCAGGCCGCCCGGGATTATTTTTGCCTTTCGGGTGGCCAACTGTGCCACCAGTATGATTCCGGCTGCCACGATGAGCATGACCACCATCGAGTTGGTGACCGCCAACGGGCCGACTTTGCCGCTTTCGGGATCGCCACCAATTCCATGAAATAAAATCGGCGCGGTCTTGGGCAAGCCGTGGTGTTTTTCCTTGTGGCCGTCTCCGTGGTGTGATTCACCGGCCGATGCCGACTCGGCAGCGGTCGCCTCTTCCGCCCCGAACAGGGTCGGGAACGGCAGGGCAACAAACAAAGTTAGTGCGAGTAAAAAGCGGCGGAAATTCATCCAATAACTGTGGAATGGCTGCTTGCTCACCCCAGAGAGGGGAGCCACTTCCAGAAAAGCGCAAAGGCTTTATGCCAAAAAAACGGCAGGACACAACTATTTTTTTTGAAGAAAAATGTGTTTCGACGAAAAAAAAACGGATGCTGGCCAAGCGCTTGGCCAAGTGCGGCTATTTCAGGCGGGTTGGGTTCAGCGGCTTGAGGTCTTTTGGCACGAATTGGCCGTTCCTGCGGATCAGCACGTCGTCGAACCAAACCTCACCCCCACCGTACTCGGGGCGCTGGATCAGCACCATGTCCCAATGCACGGCCGAGCGGTTGCCGTTGTCGCACTCCTTGTAGGCCTGGCCCGGTGTGAAATGCAGTGAGCCAGCGATCTTTTCGTCGAACAAAATGTCGCACATTGGCTCCTTGATATGCGGGTTGAAGCCAAGCGAGAACTCGCCAACGTATCGCGCACCGGGGTCAGTGTCGAAAATCTCGTTGATGCGCTTGGTATCGCTTGCGGTGGCATCGACGATTTTGCCGTTTTTAAATTCAAGCCTCATGTTCTCGAAACGAGTCCCGGCGTAGATGGATGGCGTGTTGTATTGGATAACGCCGTTGACCGACTTTTTAACCGGGCAGGAGAACACTTCGCCGTCCGGAATGTTGCGGTCACCCGCGCAGCCCACCGCGCCGAGGCCCTTGATACTGAAGGTCAGGTCGGTGCCTGGGCCCTTGAGGTGAACCTTGTCCGCCTTGGCCATACGCTTGATGAGTGGCCTTTGTGCCTTGGCCATTCTGGCGTAGTCCATCGTGCAGACGCGAAAGAAGAAATCCTCAAATGCCTCGGTGCTCATCCCGGCGCCCTGGGCCATCGATCCGTTGGGCCAACGGATCACCACCCAGCGGGTCTTGTTGACGCGATAATTCAGCACCGGTCGAAGGGTGCGAGAGTACATCGCAAGGTGGTCGGATGGGATGTCGGAATTTTCCGTGGCGTTGTATGCGCCGCGAACAGCGACGTAAGCGTCGCACTTTTTCATCCGGCTCAATTCGATGTCGCGGACGGTCTTGGCATGTGTTTCGTCGGTATCCAAAAGCATCTCGCGAACGACGCGGCTGGCGCGCATCTCGAGCAGTGGGATGGCGCCGCGCCTGCGGGCGGCGCGGACGAGTTCCACCGCAAACGCCTCGGGCGTGTCGGTGACATCGAAGAGGACGGTGTCGCCCTTCTTTAGGGCGGTCGAGTAACCGGTGAGGACTTCAGCGAGTTTTTTGTAGCGCGAATCAGACATATTGGTGCGGCAACTGATACCACAACACGCAGATTGTTGAACGTAAAATATGCCGTTCAGGCGATGATGTCGTGTATAACCTCGCCGTGAATATCAGTCAGGCGAAAGTCGCGCCCGGCATAACTGTAGACCAGTCTCGTGTGCTCCAAACCGAACAGGTGAAGGATAGTCGCGTGCAGGTCATGGAAATGGACCCTGTTCACCGTTGCGTAGTAACCGTGATCGTCGGTGCTTCCGTATGCGATGCCGGGTTTGGTTCCTCCGCCTGCCAGGAAAAAGCTTATGGCGTGGGGGTTGTGATCCCGACCATCCCCCTGGCTCACTGGTGTTCTTCCAAACTCACCACCCCACATCACCAGCGTGTCCTCCAGCAGGCCGCGTGACTTAAGGTCTCGAATCAGGCCTGCAATTGGTTGGTCAACTTCCGCGGCATTGTTGCGGTGGTTATCCTTGATTCCGCTGTGGGCATCCCATTTGTAACTATGGCTGCATTGGACGAAGCGAACTCCGGATTCTGCAAACCGGCGGGCCATCAGGCATTGGGTGCCGAAGTCACGCGTTTTGGGTTTGTCCAGACCGTAAAGTTTCTTTGTTGCCTCGCTCTCGTTGTCGAGGTTTTGAACCATAGGCGCCTCACGCTGCATCCGGAACGCGAGTTCGAACGAAGCGATCCTTGCTTCCAGCGCGTCGTCGTGAATCCGCTCGGTCAAGTGTTCGCTGTTGATCTCCTTGAGTAAATCCAACTGGGATCTTTGTTCTGCTATAGTTAGGTGTTTGTTTTCGATGAACGGTATTTTTGCCTCGCCTGCCGGGACGCCGTTGAGGCCGATGCGCGTGCCGTGATGGTACGCTGGTAAAAAAGAGGATGACCATGCGTTCATTCCACCGTGTGTCTGGGTTGGGCAGATGGTGATGTAGCCGGGCAGGTTCTGGTTCTCTGTTCCCAGTCCGTAAGTCAGCCACGATCCCATGGAGGGGCGAATGAACGTGTCGGAACCGGTGTGCAACTCCAGCAGGGCAGCGCCATGTCTCGAGTTGGACCCGTACATTGAGTTGATAAAGCAGAGGTCATCAGTGATCCGGGCAATTTGAGGGAAAATCTCAGAGATATACTTGCCGCTTTGTCCGTGTTGCTGAAATTCAAACGGTGAGGCCATCAGGTTGCCCGTACTGCTGGAAACAATGCGTGGTTTTTTCCCGGGATAGGGTTTGCCATGGTCACGTTTCAGTTCCGGTTTGTAGTCGAATGTGTCGACTTGCGATGGCCCCCCATGCATGAAGAGGAAGATGATGCGCTTGGCCCTGGCCTCATATTCTGGTTGAAGCACGGCCAGAGGATTGGCCGAAGCTGCGCTGGATTCTTCGCCCAGCAGACCGGCCAGTGCCATGGCCCCGAACCCTGTTCCCGCGCGCCTCAGCATTTCCCTGCGCGTCAGCGGTTGGGGTTCGAAATTTCCGCAACCTGTTCGTTTGTTGGACATGGCCTAATACAAGTCACTCTAATCCACGAACATGAACTCGCTGGAGGAGAATAGAACCTGGGCGAGGTTTTGCCAGACTTTCTCCCTGCGCCTGGCGGGGTCCGATTCTGTCCTTTTAAGCTTGGCCATGTTTTTTTCAGTGAACGCAACTGCCCGTTCTGTTTCGCGTTCGGTTGGCCGACGTCTAAGGATTTGCCGGTAGATTTGTTCCGTTACCGTGTTAGGCTGCCTGCCTGCCTGTAGCGTCCGCTCGGCAACTTGCTGACTGGCGGCCGCCACCATGTTATGGTTCATCATGAACAACGACTGGGGGGCGGAAACTGTACTGGCACGTTGACCCTGAATCACAGCTGGGTCACCAAAGTCAAAAGCCTGCATGACACTGAACACCGCACTGCGGATGACGGGCAGATAGACCGAGCGGCATTCGAAATTGAAATTGGTATTCTTGAATCCGGTGGCGGTGACGTATTCCCTCGGTTTGTGGGGCATGAGTTGATCCTGCATGGCGAGATTCATGGAGCCCCCGATCAGGATAACTGAATCGCGCACTTCTTCCGCAAGCAGCCGTCTGCGGTTGAAGCGCCACCACAACCGGTTTTCCGGATCCATTTCATGCGCTTTTGCATTGAAAGTGGTGTGCATCTGGTATGTGGCGGAGTTCAGGATGATTCGATGCATTTGTTTGATGGACCAGTTGTTCTCCACAAGTCGCAACGCCAGCCAATCGAGCAGTGCAGGGTGGGTGGGACGCATGCCAAGCTTCCCGAAATTGTCCGGTGTGCGTACGATCCCCGCGCCGAAGTGCCACAGCCAGATGCGATTGACCATGACGCGTGTGGTCAGCGGATGTTCGGTGTGTGTCAACCAGCGGGCAAACTCGAGCCTGCCGCTGTTCTTGTTCGGAATCTTGTCACCGTCGATCGCCGTTACCTTGGGGAATCCTCTGGGGGTTGTGTCACCCAGGTTCAAATAGCTTCCTCGAAGATGGATCCTCAAATCCTCCACATTGCCATCGGTTACCGCCATGGCCTTAGGTACTGACGGGTATTTTTTTTCACTTTCACTCAGTTGCTCTTTGAGTTGCTTGAGTTTTTCCTGCTCCTCCTTGGCTAATAGTTTCTCCACATCCTTCGGCATCTTTAACGGTCCATTTTCATCGTGCAGGAGCGAGTGTAGCGGGTCCTTTTCACGGGTCTCAGCAAAACGCATTCGGATGTTGGAGATCACTTTTTGGTCAATTGGCTTGGTTGGGTCTTCAATAAAACTGCGCCATTCGTACAACGGAGATTTGTCCTCCTTATTGATCTGATCAAGGTGCACGATCCATTGTTGAGTGAATGAGTCGTGGAGTGAATCCAACTGCCTTGTCACTGCAAGGTCGGATTGATCAGTGGGTATAAGCAGAAGTTTGTCAATGTGCGGGGTAGGAGTGGGGCAATCCAGCTTGAGGGTGTTGACGCCAGCATTGAGCCGGAAAGTGCCCTCCAAAAACCACTTTTGGGAGTCGGGATACCAGGTGCCTGTTATTCCGCCTCCGGCTTGTTCGTTGATCAACTTGCCGTTGATGCTCAATCGACTGGGGCGTGACTCGGCAGCGGCATAGCGCATCTGCAACTGGTACAAGCCAGCTTCTTCAGCCGGCAGATCAAATTCAACCTGAGTAGGACCGCTGCTCAGCAAGACACCTATGCCTTTGCCATAGCCATCGAAAGTTTTTAAGCCGTTGCCTCTGGTGAAGTCTTCCGCCTCGATTAAAAGGATGCCATTGGTTTTTCCTCCTGGTTCCTGTTTGTGCTCTTTAATGGCAAGTTGAATGCGGGCATCATTCCGCAGTTCCACCAAGGCGGCGATGAGGTATTCAGCTCCATTATTGCGGGCTTCAGCGATAATGGTTTTAGAGGCCTTGGCCTTGAAGTGTTCAATCGCCAGCTTCTGTTCCTTGACCTTCTTATCCACCAGGTCGTGTCTGGCACGCGACTCGGCTGAATCCAGGTTTAACTCATGCCACTCTGCGACGACCTTATGGTTCACCATTGTCTTGGTGCTCTTGAAGATGCCGGCGAGTGCGTAATAGTCCCGCATGGGAAGAGGATCATATTTGTGGTCGTGGCAGCGGGCACACCCGATGGTCATGCCCAGAAATGTTTGGCCAATCGTGTCGATCTGCTCGTCGATGATGTCCATTTCCATTTTGCGGCCATCATCTTCGGCCAGCATCTTTGCACCCACGCTTAGGAAACCGGTTGCAATCTGGCGGGCGTGCCGTTCCGAGTCGGATTCGCTCTTGCTGGCAGGCAGCAGGTCTCCGGCAATCTGCTCCTGGGCAAAACGGTTGTAAGGCTTGTCTTCATTGAACGAATTGATGACGTAATTCCTGTAACGAAAGGCGTTGATGTAGGCGAGGTTCTCGTCGAGGCCGTTACTGTCGGCATAGCGGGCAACGTCCAGCCAGTGTCGTCCCCATTTTTCGCCGTAGTGGTGTGAGGCCAGCAGCCGTTCGACTACTCTGCCAAATGCGTCCGGTGACTTGTCGGCGAGGAACGCTTCAATATCCACAATGGTTGGCGGCAGGCCGGTTAGGTCGTAGGTGGCTCGGCGAATGAGCGTGCGTTTGTCGGCCGGAGGTGTGGGGCGAAGTCCATTTTTCTCGAGCTGCGAGAGGATGAAAAAGTCGAGTTCCTCCTTTGGCCAAGCGGCGTTTTCGACCGGCGGTAACTTGGGTTCGCTTGGTTTGCGGAATGACCAAAAATTGAGCGCATCCTCGAAGTCGATCTCCTTCGTCCCGGCCTTGGCCAGTTGCCCGTCGCGAGGGTCGGGAGCACCCATCTCGATCCATTGTTTAAAGTTGGCGACGACCGGCTTGGCCAAGCGGGTTTTCGGCGGCATTACCAGCTCGGAGTCGAGATAGCTAATAGCCCGGTAGAGGTTGCTCTTGTCCGGGTCGTCCGGAACCACTGGAGTCAACCCCGACCCGCCCTTGCCGCGGATGCCTTCGCGCAGGTCGAGTCGCAGTTTGCCCTTGAGCTTGCCTTTTTTTTCCGCCTCGGCGGAATGGCACTTGTAGCAGTTATCTACCAGGACCGGCCGGATTTTTTTTTCGAAAAAGTCCAACCTGTTTTCTGCGGCCTCGAATGCTTCCGGTGCAGTCAGCAGGCTGGCCGCAAACGGAAAACAAAGGGCTTTGGTGATGGGGTGCGACACGGGAAAGTGATCAACCGCTTGGACCGGGTTATTTCTCCACGATCCAGATGTTGCGGAACTGCAACGGGTTGTTGTGACCTTGCAGCCTGATTGGGCCGGGCCGGCCCTCGGGGCCGCCTCGACTTCCGGGGCATTTGCTGTCGATCTCAATGTTATTGTGGATGACGATTCCGTTTAGGCGGATGGTCAAGAGTGTGTTTTTGAGTTTTCTGCCATCCTTCACGACGGCGTTGGTGAAATCGACATCGTAGGTCTGCCATTGCAGCGGTGGCAGGCAGGCATTCACATCGCTGGCCCGCTTGCTGTAAATGCCGCCGCATTCGTTGTTCAGTCCCTCAAGGCCAAACGAGTCGAGCACCTGCACCTCATAATCGTCCACCTGATAAAAGCCGCTGTTGCCCCGGCCCTGGCCGCGGGCCGTGGGCTTGTAGGGGAGCAGGAACTCGATGTGCATGTGGTAGTTGCTGAATTTGCGCCTGGTACGAATGTCTTTTCCGTCCGTGTTGAGCAGACCGGTTTTGGCATCGACCCGGCCGCCGGTCCATTCGTTTTTGTTATTGCCGTCAAACAGCACGATGGCTCCATTGGGAGGCTTTTTGCCCAGTGTACCGCTTTTGCGGACAACGTGCTCCATGCGGAATGTTTCTCCGTCGGTGTAATGACCCTCGGCCACGCCGCTCTCGATGGTCATCCCGGCGGCTCGGTGGCCGGCCGGCGGGAACTTCCTTGTGGCGCTGAACTCATCGGCCGGTTTGGCAAGGTAGCGGCGTTTCCCGCTGGAAGCCTCGAACTTGCCGCGCCCCTCCTCGACCCAGCCCTGTAGCAGCGACTTGTTTTTGCCATCCCACCCGGCACCGGGCAGTCCGCCGGGCAGGAGGACTGCCTGGAATTTACCTCCCCCGAGCGCCACCACCTGAGCGCCGAGCTTTTTGCCGTCGGAAGTTTTTCCGGCGTATTCGCCCTGGATTTTGAAATCAATCGGAAGCGTTGGATCCGCCGGATTGGTCCATAACCCACTGGCAGCCTTCGTGGAGACCAGGCCAATGGCCAGATTGAAGAGTAACAGAGTCGCTTTCATGCAAATGGATGGCGAAAACCTACCTGTTTGGCCAAGGGGAGGGAAGTCCTTTGCGTCATCTTCGGCTGCCAAGCGGCCGGGCACGGAGGTTGCGGAATCGCACAACCCCGCCGGAGCCGTGATGCTGGATTCCGAACCGGCCCCGCAACGAGCGATCATCCTCAAGGTCGGAAATCAGTCGGCCATTGATCCAGGTTTGAATTTGCGACCCGACGGCACGCACGCGAAATTTGTTCCACTTGTCGTCGCGGAACAGCCCCCTGTTTTTTTGCCTCATCGCAGCGGTTTGCTTTGCGCCCTTCGGGAACAGCCAACCGCCCAGTCCGATGCCGTAAACGCCACCGTTTTTGCCGGCGGATTCGCGCTCGATCTCGCACTGGTAGCCCTTGGGCTTTCCGGTTTCACCGAACAGCCGAAATCCTAGACCGGAGTTGAAATGGTCGTCTTTTGCGGTGGCTTGCTCGGGGAGTTTCACTTCCGCCTCGATCTCGAAGTCGGCCATCTGCACATCCGAAACGACCCAGACATTCGCTGTGGAGAAGAGATGCAATTCGCCGTTGACCGCCTCGAGTCGATCCGCCCGGCCGCGCGGCGTCCAGCCCTTGGCCGACTGGCCGTCAAACAATGGCACCCAGCCGCCCTTGGCCAGGGGGGCAGTGGCCGGGTGATGTCCGGCGACGTTCATCGGGATGCGGTACAGGCCGCCGCCGGCCGTGACGTAAAGCACGTTGGTTTCCGTGCCGGTGCCGAAACAGCAGTTGGTCGGCAGTGTCTCGGTCGGGATATAGGCCAGTTCCCGGCCGGTGGCGGTGTAAACCACGATGCCGAATCGGCGCGTCGAGCGTACGGCGGCGTAAAGGTTTCCCTGCACGTCAACCGTCATGCCGTCGATGCCGGCCTCGTCGCCGAAATCGACGAGCACTTTTTTCGGTCCCAGGCCGCCGTCGCCATGGAGCGCGAACGTGTTCAGTGTCATCCGGCCATTCGGGGCGTTGTTGGTCTCGGCGACGTACAGCGTTTTGCCGTCCGGCGACAACGCCAAGCCGTTGGGTTTCTCGATTTGATCCGCGCCGATGGCCAACTTCACGGAGCCGTCCGCCGGGTCGTACCGGTAAACGGCCGTCTGATCCTGTTCCTCTTTTTCGCCGCCGACGTAGCGGGGATCGCTGAAGTAAATTTTCCCGTCGGGCAAAATCACGAGGTCGTTGGGCGAGAGGTAGCGGCCGCCGTTGAACCGCTCGGTGAGCACTTTCAGCTTTCCGCTTGGCAAGATTTCGCACAGCGCCATGCGGCCGTTGTTTGCGCCGCAGCAGGCGATGAGCCGGCCGGCGCGGTCGAACATCAGTCCGTTGCTTTTGCCGGAGGCAGCACAGTAGACGGTGGTTTTGCCAGTCCTGGGATCAAACCTGTGAACCTGGCCGGTGGTGCCTTCGTTGCTCGGGATGTCGCTGAAGTACACCGAACCATCGGCAGCGACCGCGACGCCCTCGGTGAACTCGCCTTGGTTCCACAGTTCCTCAAGCCGGGAACTCGACGGCAAAATGGACGGGCTACCGCTTGGCTTGGCCGGCTCGGCCTTGGCCAGGCGCGCCGAGGTGGCCAGTGCCAACAGGAGACAAATCGTTATACGGATTGGCATGTGGAGATTCTGGCAGGTCGGGTATCTGGAGGCAAACCGGCAGTGGGCATCATTCAGGCATCGGCAACTGCCAGCGCTCGTTAAAAAAACCGGCTGCGGCGATGCAGGTGGGGTCGCCTGCGTTGTACGGCCGGCGCATGTCCACCAGCGCCCAGTCCGGCAGCTTGGGCGTTTGTGTGGCGTTACTCATGTGGCCGAACCGGCTGAAGGTGAAGCCGGAGTTGAGCACGATATAACGTTTGGGATTGAGCGGGTTCGGGTAAATCAACATCGGTGCGTGCGTTGCTGACTCCGCTACCGCTTGGCCAAGCTGCACCGTTGTTTCACTCCAGCCAAGCGGCAGTTGGTCGATGACGCGGGCGATGGTTGAGTTGCTTTGTGGGTCGCCCCAGAGAATGAGGTTGCAGTCGGCGATGTCGGCGTCGGTTATGTCGTTGTCGTCCTTGACAAGAGGCTTGGCGCGGAACTGAAGTTCCCAGTCGGACAGCGCCTGGCCAAGCTGCGCTGCCGTCCACTTGTCGGCCATTGGACTCAGCGCCGGGCCGGTCGGGCGCACCATCAGAAACCGGTTTATGAACGCATCGTCGATCGGCCCCTGCAGGCCGGGGCGCTTGGCCAAGCCGGCGAACTTGAACCGTCCGACGGCCCGCCATCTGCCGAGAGCGTTCACGAATAGCGCCTCCCACGAGCGGTCGGTGCGGATGCGTGCTCCGGTCAGTTCGTCTCCGTCAATGACGACGGTCGGGTTGCCGTTGGGGCGCAGCGGGCAAAGCCCGGAGGGCATGGACAAAACCAGGCGCGAGACGTTGTCGGTGGCCACCTCGACACGTTTTTCGCTGGTGAGGCGCGCCTTGACGCGGGCTGGTTTCCAGTGTGTCTCGAGTCCGTCAACCTGAACCCAACCTTGCCGATTGTAGCGCAGTGTCTGTGTGACCAGCCGCACCTCAGCCGGCACCGGGTTACGGCCCTTGGCAGCGACGGCATTGACGCGATCGTCGATCTCCGCCTTCGCGGCGGGATGATACTTGTGGCCGGTATCCGGGCCGATGACGTGGTGCAATGCCAGGCCTTCGGCGGTGAGGTGGCGTTCCATGATGTTCGCAGCCTGCCTTTGTTTGTCAATCTCGCCGCTGTAGGCGACGGTGGCGGTGTTGAACAGGTTGCCGGCGTATTTCGTGGCGTCGTACAGTCCCCAAAGTGTCTGCTCGTAGGCGGGCGGCATCGCGTTTTTCCGGGTCAGGCCAAGGTACTCGAGCGACTCGGCAAAACCGGCCCCCGGTGCAACCGCCACCCAGTCTCCGGCGAAGTGGGTGCCGAGATGCCAGCAGCCGGCGCCGCCCATCGAGAAGCCCCGGATGCTGACCCGGTTGCCATCGACCGGGTACTGCGTTTTCGCGTGCGCGAGCGCCTCAAGCACATCCATCTCGCCGGCGAACTTGAACGCGTTGCAAAAACGGCCGTACGGGTGGAGGACGATCGTGTCGGGCGGGGTGAACTGCCCAGCGCTGGTGTGGCGCTGCTGGATGAATTTCAGTTCGCTCAGTTTGTCGTCGCGGCCGTGCAGCCAGATGTCGAGGCGGCGTTTGCGCCACGGGTCGGTGGAGACCGACGGCGGGATGACCAGTCCGTACGGCTGCACTGAGTCGTCGAGTCGGGAGACGTAGCCGCGCACGACGAGGCCGGTGGCGCGCGTCCACGGTGTTTTGCCCTTGGCCAGTTGCGCGGCGCGTTCGCGGCCTTCGACGAGCAACTCCCCGGCGGTTTTGAGTTCGCTTTTTTTGAAAAAGATCCGGTGCTTCAGTGCCCAGTCAACGGCCTTGTGATAGACCTGCACATCGGGGAGGTGGTGGAGCAGCGGCGGCGTATCAACGTGCTGTCTGGCCAGCGCGTCAATCGCTTGGCCAAGTGCGTCGGTGCGTTCGCGGAGTTGGGCGCGGGCGTCGCCGGGCAGTTCGATGCCGACGGCCGGGACGCGAGGCGTCGTGGCGACGAGCGGCTTGGCCGGTTCGTTCGCTTGGCCAAGCGCGGCAGCGGCGAGGCCAAACGCGAGGATTTCCCGGCGGAGTAGCACACGGCGGAGTCTGGCGGCAAAGCCGGGCCGGTGCAACCGGCGAGCGGCCGGGGCTTCAACTGAGGATGCGGCTGCCTTCCGAAAGGAAAATACCCTTGAAATTCATCTCGAGCGCTTGGGCGTTGGTGGCTTTCTCAAGGGCCTCCTCCTTGGTGATAATGTCGTCCTTGACGAGTTGGAAAAGGGACTGGTTGAAGTTTTGCATGCCATCATCGGTACCGGTCTCGACGGCGGCGTGGAGTTTCTCGAGACGGTTCTCGTTGATCAGCTTGGAGACGGTTGAGGTGTTGACCATGATCTCGATGGCGGGAATGACGCCGCCGTCCTTCCGCACGGTCATGCGCTGAACGATGATGGCCTTGATGGTACCGAGCATCTGCTTGCGCACTGACTCGCGCTCATCGGCAGGGAAAAAGTCCAGCATGCGGGATATGGATTGAGGCGCGTCGATGGTGTGCAGGGTGGACAGGACAAGGTGCCCGGTGTCGGCCGCGCTCATCGCGGCGCGAAAACTGGTGGCGTCGCGCATTTCCCCTATCATGATGACGTCGGGATCCTGACGCATGATGTGCTTGAGACTGTGGGTGTATGACGGGGTGTCTAGGCCGATTTCGCGCTGCTCGATGATGCAGTTGTTGTCCTCGAAAACGTATTCGACCGGATCCTCCAGTGTGATGATGTGCCGCTTTTGGGTGGTGTTGATGTGGTTGATCATCCCGGCAAGTGTGGTGGACTTGCCGCAACCGGTGGTCCCGGCCACCATCACGATGCCCCGATGTGACTCAGCGATGGACTTGATGACCTCCGGCAGGCCGAGGCTGTCGATGTTCGGCACCTCGGCGACGACGTGGCGCATGGCCAGGCACCATTTCCCGAGATGCTGAAAACAGTTCGTCCGGAACCGGCCAATATCGGGCACGTGGTAGGAAAAGTCGAGTTCACGATCCTCTTCCAAGCGTTGTTTGAAATGTTCGGGCACAATGTTGTCGATGACTTTCTGCAGCCATTGCTCCTCCGGTTGCTGGGTCATCTCGGTCTCCACCAACTGGCTGCTGATGCGGTAAACCACGGGCGCATCCGGCTTGATGTGGATGTCGGAAGCGCCACCATCCACGGCGGTTTTCAGGATTTTGTGAAACAGTTCCATCTCAACTCGACCGGGGAGACAATCAGGAATGCGCCGTCCCGGCAAGCGCCAAAACGGCGCTTGGCCAAGCGCGGGCTCACCACTCGATGACGGCCGCGCCCCAGGTCAGGCCGGCACCGAAGACAAGCAGCAGGATCAGGTCGCCGCGCTGCACTTGGCCCTGCTCGACCGCCTCGTCCAGCGCGATGGCCACCGAGGCGGCGGAGGTGTTGCCGTAATGCTCCAGATTGCTGAAGACCTGGTCTTCAGTGGCGCCGAGACGGTCGCCCACGGCCTTGAGGATGCGCATGTTGGCCTGGTGCGGGATGATGCACTTGATGCGGTCGATCCCGAGTTCACACCGGCCCAAGGCCTCCCGGGCGGCGGTGGTCATCGCCGTGACGGCATTCTTGAACACCTCCTGCCCGTCCATCTTGAGGTAGTGCAGACGGTCGGAAACGGATTGGCTCGTGGCCGGGTGCAGGCAGCCACCACCCGGCTGGGAGAGGATCGATGCCTTCCGGCCGTCGGCGCCCATGCAGGCGGTCAGCAGGCCGTGAGTGTTTTCGCGGTTTTGCAGCACAGCCGCGCCCGCGCCGTCGCCGAAGAGGACGCAGGTGTTGCGATCCTCCCAGTCGACGATGGAGGAGAGTTTCTCCGCGCCGATCACCAGCACGGTGTCGTACGTGCGGGACATGATGAACTGCTGCCCGATCTCGAGCCCGTAAACGAACCCGGAGCAGGCTGCCTCCATGTCGAAGGCCGCCGCGTTGTGCGCGCCGATTTTTTCCTGCACAAGACAGGCGGTGGCGGGAAAGGGCATGTCGGGCGTGATGGTGGCCAGGATGATCAGCTCCACATCGGCGGGATCGACCTCGGCCCGCTCAAGCGCGCGCTGCGCCGCCCGGGTGGCCATGTCGGAGGTGTGCTCGTCGTCTGCGGCGATGCGGCGTTCCCGGATGCCGGTGCGCGAGATGATCCACTCGTCGGTCGTGTCTACCAACTTCTCGAGGTCGGCATTGGTCAGCACTTTTTCCGGCACGTAGGAGCCGACGGCGGAGATGGAGCAGGTGCGGCCAACGAAGTCGTGCTCGGCACGCGGATTCTTGATCGCGAGATTAGTCATGCCTGGGCAACGGCCGGCTCCGGCTTGGCTTCGGCCAGCCTGGCGTTGGCTTTGGTCACGACGTCGATGATGTGCTCATTGATTTGATGATCCAGAGCCTCGACGGAGTGTTGCACCGCGTTGCGGATGGCCCGGGCGCTGGCTGAGCCGTGGCAGATGGTCACGATGCCGTTGACGCCCAGCAGGGGCGCTCCGCCGTAGCTTTCCGTGTCGATCCGGTTTTTCAGGGAACGAAACGCATTTTTGGAGAGGGCCGCGCCGATTTTCCGGATGGGCGTGGCGGTGAGTTCCTCGCGCAACCAATCCATCATGCGCAGGGCCAGGCTCTCACAGGTCTTGAGGACGACATTGCCGACAAAGCCGTTGCAGATGACGACGTCGAGATCCTCCCCGAACAGGTCGTGTCCCTCCACGTTGCCGACAAAATTGAGATCCAGCCCCTGGCAGTATTTCAATGTATCCTGTGTCAGATCATTGCCCTTGGCCTCCTCGGTGCCGACGCTCAACAAGCCCACCCGCGGGCGGCTTTTTCCGAGCACTTCACGGGCGTAAATGTCGCCCATGATGGCGTAGTGCATCAGGTGTCGGGGCTTGCCCTCGACGTTCGCCCCGGCATCGAGCAGGACGAAGTTGCCCTCCTTGGTGGGCATCACGGCGGCGATGCCCGGGCGATCCACGCCAGGCAGGGTGCGCAGCTTGATGGAGGCTGCGGCGACCAAGCCCCCTGTATTCCCAGCGGAGAGGACAGAGTCGGCCTGGCCCTGTTTGACCAGGTCCATGGCCATGGCCACGGAGCAGTTTTTCTTGCGGCGCAATCCCTCGACCGGTTTTTCCTCCATCGAGAGGATCTCCGGCGAGTGCACCATCTCGATGCGCGAAGCCAGATCTCCCGCTTGGCCAAGCGCGGGGCGGATGGCGTCCTCGTCGCCGACGAGGTATATGGTGCGGATGTGGTCGTGATCCCCGAGCGCCTGAAGCAGTCCGTCGATAATGACGGCACAGCCTCCGTCCCCGCCCATGACATCCGCCGCGATTCTCATAAGGATACTGGCGCGACCCAGCCGGCTGCGCTCTGGTTTTGGAAATAAGTCAGGCGCCGACCTCGACGCTGACGATCTGTTTGCCCTTGTAATAGCCACACTCCGGGCAGGCGCGGTGGCGTTGGTAGCCCAGATGGTCGCACTGCGGGCAGTTATCCAGCTGCGGCGCGTGAAACTTGCTGTTGCTGGCGCGGCGCTTTCGGACGCGGCTCTTGGATGACCTGATTTTTGGTACTGCCATAAAATTACTCCCCTATTCGAGGTTCAGTTTGTCGAGTTTGGACCAAACAGAGGCTTCACTCGGTTCGTCGGAAGCCTCCTTGATTTTCAGTTGTTTGCCGTCACCCTCGGTCCATTTGGGGGATTCGTTGCACCCGGTTTCACACAACGGATGTTGCGGAAAAGCGAGGAACGTATCTTCGCGCAAGTAGGGCGTCAAGTCCGCTGAAACGTTGGTCAGCTCGATTTTTTCCTCCCCAGCCAGCGGGAGCAGGCAGCTCCAGTCTGGCAGCTCGACGCCGTGCACGAACGCCTGCAGACACCGGGCGCATTCGCACTGGAGGCGCATGCTGAGCCGACCCCGGAGCAGGATATTGTCCCCGGCCCGCTCCGCCATGAGGTCATAATCGAGCGGCTCGTTCGCCTTGACCAGTTCGTCGAGGGTCTCCATGTCCAGTTCCTCCGGCGACAGTTCTCCCTTGAGCCGGACGGGGCCGTTGGCCAGACTTTCGATGTTCAGGAGCAGAGGCATGGTGTCGGGGGCGCGCGCGGCACGCTTGGCCAAGTTCATTAGACAGCGACCCGGGCGGAGGGTTCAATTTGCGCCCGCTTGGCCAAGCCGCTCCGTCAGCGCCTCCCTGACCCCGGGGGTGACAAACGCGGAGACGTCGCCGCCCAGGGTGGCAATTTCCTTGACCAGGTGCGAGCTGAGGAAGGAGTACGAGGCCCGGGGCATCATGAACAGCGTTTCCACCTTCTCGTTGAGCTTGCGGTTCATCAGCGCCATCTGGAATTCGTACTCAAAATCGGACAGCGCCCGCAGGCCGCGGATCACCGCGTGGCCGGACTGCCTCTCCACATACTCCACGAGCAACCCCTCGAAGATGTCCACTGACACGTTGTCGAGGCTGTCGGTGGATTGCTCGATCAGCGCTCTCCGTTCCGCCGGGGTGAACAGCGGCTGCTTACTCCCGTTGCGGGCGATGGCCACCACCACGCGGTCAAACAAACGGGACGCCCGCTGGATGACATCCAGATGCCCGTTGGTCATGGGATCGAAGCTGCCGGGATAAATGACCGTTCGCACAGGCGAAACCGTAGCAGAGACGGGTCAAAAAAAGAACCCGGACAATCGTCCGGGCTCCCAAGATTTTATCCGTCAAAAACAGACTGCGATCATCCGCCGATTGGCGATTCCACCGGTGGTGTCGGGGGCACCACGATGGGCGGCGGGGGAACTTCGCCCTCCACCACCTCCACGGGCGGCGGCACAAATGCGATTTCAGCAACATTGCCGAGATCCCCCTCGGGATCCTTCGGTTTGATTTCCACCTCAACCCGGAACGGTGTCGAGGCATCGCCGGTTGGTACCACTGTGGTGATGATATCCACTTCGTCGGCGTTCAGTGTCTCTCCGTTGATCTCGAAATTATCCAGATTGCCGAACTGCTCCTCGATGGTGGCGATGTAGGCGTCGGCCTCGTCCGCCGTGAACCCGTCTGTCGTGATGTTAATCGACTTGGCGGAACCGGATTCATCGACATTGGCGATTAGGCTGGGCGGCTTCATTGGGGCCACCAAGTCCACATCCACAGAGACAGAGTTGCCACTTGACGTGGGGATCGCCACCGCCACCGCTATGGCGTTGGCCCCAGCAACATCAGCTGCGGCAAACGGAGCGCCCGTCTTGGATTTGACAACCAGCTTTTTGCCTCCACCTGGTGCTTCCTCCACCACGATAATCGCGTCATCGTCGCTGATGGCTCCTCCGCCCACGTTCAACTGCAGGTCGGACGGCTTCAGTTCCTGGCCGATGGCCAACCCGCTGCCCGCAGCGGCATCAAGCACGATCTCCAGGCGATCCGGATTGAACGCCGATCCGGAGCGAACCACCAGGTCGCCGAAGAACGTCGGGATTGGGGAGATGAACTGGGTCGGATCAATTGGGCCACCATTCTGGCTTGTCTGATTCTCCCAGACTCCCTGCCGGAGCGGCACGCTGATGCTGAAACCGGGGAAACCCGGTGTATCCGCTGGTGCATCCGCAGCGGCTGCGGCCTTCTCGTCGTCGGCTGCCTTCAGTTCACGGCCGCCGACATATTTCTCGCCGCTGGCGATCAGCACCTCGCGTCCATTCGCGCGATCGGTGTACTTGACCTTGCCACTGATCACGATCAGTTCGCCTTTAGCGTTGATGTCGTAAACGGTGCCCTTCACGTTGGCTTCGCCCATCGGTGTCTTGATGACGTAGCTTGAGCCCATCGGCAGCTTGCGGACATTGCCAATTACGCGGCCGCGCCTGAGTTCCATCTCGGTCTTGGCGATCGGCTCGATCGGGGCAATCTCGACGGCGAGGCGGTTGAATTTTAACTCGGTGTCTGCAGCGAGCCGCAGCAGCGAGCCGTTGATCCCGAGAAACAGGTCGGCCCGTGACTTGGCTCCGGTCTTGACGACGGCCCCGGTCTTGAGCAGTTGGCCTGTCTGCAGAGGCAGCCACTTGTTGCCATCCACTAACATGGTGGCTTCGCCGCTGACAGCTTGCACGAGAGCTTGCCCGTTTCGGGTTTCGGCCTGTGCCGTGAACAGGAGTCCAGCGGCAACAAACCCGGCCATGAATGATACGCGTTTCATATGTTTGTGTGTGTTCTAAAAGGCTAAAAACGTTTTAAGCGCCCCGAATCGTAGTCCTACCAAGCGCAATGTCAACCGCGAAATGTGTTTTTTTCAGTACGACGACTTGGCCGAAAATAGGCATTTTTCCATAAAAATGAAGCAAAAAATTAATTGATCACTATCAGAATCGAGAGTCGGTAACATCGATTCAGTCGATGGAACCATTGATTTTATCGATGAATGCTTTTTGGGTGAGATGGAGTAAAGTCTCCCCGGAGCGCCGAGCCGCTTGGCCAAGCTGGCTGAAAACAAAACAGAACAGGAGAGGATCAACAATGGAATTCATAGGATTAATTTGCGTGGGATCGATGGTGGTCTTGCCGCTTGTGGCCCTGATCAAGGCCCTTGGGGCAGCGAGGGAGGTGGTCGGTCTCAAGCAAAAGGTTCAACAACTTCAGGACCGGCTGAATGACTTGAGGGATCGGTTCGGCGACACGAGTCCGGCATCCGGGCCGCTTGGCCAAGCGGAGTCGCCAACCGAATCCAAGCAGGCCGCCTTGGCCAAGCCGGAGCCGAAGCACTTCACATTGCCAAGCGACTTCAAGGAGTCGCGAGAGTCACGAGCGGCGCGCCTGGCCGAAAAGCATAAGAAGACTCCCGCTCCGAAGCCGGCGTCGATTCCTCCGCCAATCATTCAGTCGCCCAAGCCGGCTCCTCCTGCCGAGCCTGCCGCCAAGCCAAGCGGACCGGCCAAGCCGGAGAAGGCTGTCGCCACCGCGCAAGCCGGGATGCCTCGTCTGCCCAAGGTGGATGCCGAGTCGATCGAGATGAAATTGGGCACCTACTGGTTCGTCCGTATCGGCGTGATGCTGGTGCTGACCGCCCTCGGGTTTTTGGCTTACCACACGAAGGGTTTTGGGTTCATCGAACTCCCACGCGGGGCCAAGGTGAGTTTATTTTATTTGTTGAGTGCGGCGATGGGTGGCGTTGGCTTTTGGCTTCAACGCACGAAAGAGCAGTTAAAGAACTACGGTCAGGTGCTGCTCGCCGGCGGCTTTGCCGGGGTGTATTTCACGACGTACGCGGCGCATGTTATTGGGCCGGTTAAGATCATTGACAATGCGACCTTCGCCCTGCTGCTGTTGTTCGCGTGGGGTGGCTTCATGGTTTGGTTCGCGGATCGCCTCAAGTCAGAGACGATCGCGCTCTTCGCCACCGGCGCCTCGTATTACGCCACCTACGTGCCACTGATCCATGCCGACGGTACCGGCGGTGTGTCGTGGGTGATTCTTTTCTCAAACCTTGTCCTCGCGGTGGCGGCGGTGGTGTTCATGCTGCGCAATCGCTGGCTGAAGATGCCGGTGCTGAGCCTGTCGGCGTCTTACGCCGGTTTTCTCCTATGGCGGCTGCGGGTTGATGAGCCGTCGCTCACAATCGCCGTGAGTTTCGCGGTATCACTCTGGGTGGTTTACACGGCGGCGGTTTTCCTCTCTCGCAGCGGGGCCTTCAGCGACCGCCAGCGCGCTGCGTTCCTGACCGCCAACAACGCGGCCATGTTTGGCCTGCTCACGGCGGATGTGCTGAAATATCACGAGCCGAAATTCTGGATTTTACCGATGGTTGTCGGCGTGGCGCTGCTCGGTTGCGCCGTGGCGGCGGCGCGTTGGCTCGAGGACCAGTCGCTCTCGCGCAAGAGCTATCTCACCCAGGGCTTGGTGTTGGTAACACTTGGCCTGATGACGATGGATATGGTCGACTCGATCCAGGCGCCCATCCTTGCTGCCGAGAGTGTTGTGCTGCTTTTCATGGCGATTCGCCGCGACAACTTCATCATCCAAATCGGCGCGCTCATCGTGTCAGCGATCGCCGTGATTTATGCGCTCATAGACATCGGAACCGGCAGCGCAGATTATTGGCTCGGCGGCCTGTCAGTGATGGTGTTCCTGTTGTTTAACGCCCGGCTTTGCCACGCGCGGATCGAGTCCGCGCTCGAGCCGGTGTTGCGGCCGAGGGTGAGTTATTTGACCGGGCTTGGCTTGGTTGTCGGCTTGGCTGCCTTCTTGGTAAGGGCCGACGAGATTGCATCGTTGCAGGACTGGGTTGCCGCGATCCTGATGGCAGCAACAGCACTGTTCACGGGATCGGTTTACCGGCTGAAGATCCGCGAGTTCCTACTACTCGGCCAAGTGCCGGGAGCGATTGGGTTGCTGTACGCGCTTGGCCTCGCTGAATCGGCCGGTGGGTTCAGTTGGCCGTTGTGCTGCGCGCTCGCGCTCGCGCTTGGCCAGGCACACTGGTGGCGCTGGCAACGAGACCAATTTACCGACTGTTGTCCGAACGGTCCATTGGCCAAGCGGTTGCCCATGATCATCGAGGCGGCATTATCAGGTGGCTTTGTTTTGTCATTGCTCGTTTGGTTGCACGAAGGTGTCGAACTTGATCACACATGGCTTTGGGCGGGAGCGATCATCTCGGTCGGCATGACAGTGTACGCGGTGTTCACCCGGGCACGATTTGTCGGTTTGTTCTCGCAGGTTTACCTGTTGATGTCTTGTTGGATTATGTTCGAGTTGTGCGTTCGAAGCGACAACGAGCATGCCGTCTTTGCGCTGATCCCGATTGTCACGATGTACCTCATGAACATCGCAGTCCCGATCGCCATCGCGCGCATTGGCCAAGTGCCGGAGATGATCCACTCCTGGGTTGGTTGGATCCAGTTGGCCTACCGTATCATCGCCGCCGCGCTGGGCTTGTTGTGGATCGGCAATTACGTTCCCGATGAGTGGCGGGTGCTGGTGTTCGTCTCGGTGGGCGTGGTGTTTTTCGTCGTGCAATTCCTGAGGCCGGCCCGCGAATGGCAATGGCTGGCGCTGGCTTATGCGGTGATCGGGTACCTCGTCCTCGCCGGCCAGTTCATCGATGACAATGCGTTTTGGCAAAGCCTGGTGGCGATCGTTGCGCTGTTTGGCGTTCAGCAACTGGGGCGGCGTCTCGCGGTTGACGAAAAAGTGCCCGACAGGATCCACCAATGGCTGATCCTTGTCGGCGGCGCGCTGTTGTTCATTTGGCTCTCGATCAAGGTCTCGAATATAGTTTCGGAGATGGAGATGGGGGGGCACGGCGCGCGCACGATCACGTGGTCGTTGCTCGCGGTGGTTTATTTCGGCCTTGGCCTTGGTTTGAAGGAGCGGTGGTACCGCCTGATGGGGTTGGGCACACTGGCGATCGCGCTGGTGTCGCTCGCGCCGATCATCTGGGGGATGTCCACCCCGATGAAGATCGCCAGTTTCTTCGTGATGGGCGGCGTGTTCCTCGGCCTGGGCTTTGTGTACACCCGGTTCAAGGAGCAAATCAAAAATCTGCTCTAAACTAGGCCAGGCGCTTGGTCAGAAGAACGGGTTGACGGTGAGTTGCTCGGCGACGGTGGTGACGGGGCCGTGGCCGGGGCAGAGGAGGGTTTCTGCGGAAAGGCTTAAGATTTCCGACTGCACCTTTTCGCGGGCGAGCTGGTAATGGTCGGGTGCGCCGCCCATTGAGCCGGCGAAGATCGCGTCGCCGACCATCGCGACTTTCGGCGCGAAACCGGGGAAGTTGTCCACCACGTAGGTCGCCCCGTCATCGGCGTGGCCGGGGGTTTCGCGGGAGGTGATCTGCAGGCCGCCCAGCTCGACGATCTGGCCGGGCTGGTTGCGCTGCTCCTCAGGCGCGTTGGGCGAGCTGGAGTTCAGCGCCAAGTCCGGGAATTGTTTGCGGATTGGCGTCATCGCGGCGACATGGTCGTGGTGGGTGTGCGTGATGAACAGGTGCTTCAGAGTGAGCTCGTTTTCCTGTAGCAACGCCAGGATCGGCTCGTCGCTCCAGCCGGTGTCGAACAGAGCGGCCTCGCGGGTGGCGGCGTCCCACACGAGATAGCAGTGCACCTCCATACCCTCGTTGGTGGTGATTTGCCGGACGGTTTTGTTGGCCTCAAGGTCGGCGGCGCGGGGATACCAGCCGCTGATGATCGTGGCGAGCTTGTCAGGATTGAGGTGGAGCAGTTCGCCGATTTTCACCAGGTCGGGCAGCTCGTCGAAAGTGCCGTGCTCCTCGAATCTGACGTAGTTTTCGTCGTTCAGGCCAGCCGCCTCGGCGACTTGCCCGGGGGCCACATCCAGCCCTTTGCGCGCTTTGCCAACGACATCTCCGGCGTGGTCTTCAAGGGTCATCGGACGTGACGCTACTGGAGGCGGGCCGGGGATACAAGCTGCGTTTGGCCAATCGCAGCCGGTCAAAAACGCAGCACCGTGTCGGCGTCATCGATCAGCTTGGCCAAGCCGGCCTCGTCAAGGTGCCGCAGGAGGCCTTCCGATTCTTCCGGTGCCCTGGTGAACAGGCCGCAGGCCGTTTCGCGCAGCAGGTGGATGTAGCGCCGCAGTTCCCCGTCCTCCGCTTGGCCAAGCGCCGTGTCGTTGGCCCGGGCGAAGCAGAGGGTGGGCCGGACTTTGCCCCAGACGCCGATCCCGGCGGCGATGCGGAGCGCCTCCTTGGCCCGGCGGTCTTCCATTGGCAGGCCGTCAATGATGAACAGCGCAGTCACTAAGTTGCTTTACCCGGCGCCTGCTCAGGCATTATTCGATTTTGTGTGAGAGGAACCATTCATACAGCTTGGGATTGTCGTACGACTTGGTCCATGAGTCATGGCCGGCCTCGGGGTAGATGGTGAACTTTGGCTTGCCGCCGCGCCGCTTCAAGGCGTCCACCATACGCTGTGATTCTTCCAGTGAAACGGTTCTGTCCTTGGCACCGTGAAACACCCACACCGGTTTTTTTCCGATTCGGCGGGCATCTGTGCGGTTGCCGCCACCACATATGGGGGCGAAGGCTGCGAAGCGTTTCGGGTTTTGTCCACCAAGAGCCCAAGTGCCGTAGCCGCCCATACTCAGGCCGGTACAGTAGATGCGGGACTCGTCCACGGCGTGCTTGCCGATGAATTCGTCAAGCAGCGCGTCCAGTCCCTCTGCATCCCACCAACTGTTCTTGAGGCACTGTGGGGAGATGACGATAAATGGGAATTTTTTCCCTTTATTGATGAGTTTGGGCGGACCGTGCTTGGTGACCAGATCGAGGTTGTCTCCGCGCTCTCCCGCACCATGCAGGAAAAGCAGCAGCGGAAATTTCTTTTTGCCGTCATACCCATCGGGCAGATATTTGAGGTATTTGTAGGCAAATGTCTTCGTGACCTCCGCGGAGAAACTCTCCTTTGTCTGGTTTAGGTCGGCGGCACCTGCGGTGTTGTGAAAAAGAAAACCGGCGACGAGAGCCATGGCCAGTTTTAACCCGGTTGAATGGAATTCCTTAATGATCATGGGGAGGCAACTCTGACAGAAAACCGGCGCCAGTCCAGCAGAGATAATGCCCGCGGGTCAGTCGGCGTAGTTGGGTCTTGGGCTGAGGCTGTCCGCGCTGATTTCGCCCGGCATGCGCCAGTAGCCCCACCATTGCCAGGGGCGAAGATGCATGGCACCGGTCCACTGCCTCACCCAGCCTTGTTGTTGCCAGCCCGGTTCGGGCCGGGTGGCACGTTCCTGCATCCAGGCGATGTCCGGGTTGCCGGGGCTGGTGGCAACGCCCGAGCCCGCGTGGGGGTCAATGCTTGTTTTTAGCGTGTCGCTGTGCAGCCATTTCTTCCGCTCGGCATGCCCGTCGGCGAACGAGATGGTGCAGCCGTTGTTGTGCCACGAGGCCGGCCAGTCCTGGCGGAAGCGATAGAGGTTCGGCTTGTTGGGCCAGCCGGCCATGTCCACGCGGTAGTTGCCGGCGTTGATGCTTTCGTCGTCCATGTCCATCAGGACGAACCGCTTGGCCGGGTCGCGGAAGTCGGACTGCTGGCGATAAATCTTCCACATTTGATCCCCGAAAAACGGCCAGCCCGACCAGCCGCCGGCATAGATGTTGATGCTGTAGGAGCGGACCCGCTCGGGCCAGCCCTTCTGCTTGGCCAAGCCGTAGTTTTTGTCCTCGGGACAGTGGAACACATCCCGGCTCCTGCCGGCGTACGGGTACAGCACGGAAATCTCCAGCCAATCCTTTGGCGGTATGTTTGGCCCCAGGTACTGCGAGGCGCAGTAGGAGAAATCGGCGGTGGGTTCGTACTTCAGGTTTTCGGGATAAACGAAGCCGGGATAGTACCACGCGCTGGCATAGATGATGTGTTCATCATTGTCGCCGGAGAAATTATGCCATGCGATGAGCAGTTGCCGGTTGTTGTTCAGGCAGGCCGCCGAGGTGCCGGCAGCCTTGGCCTTCGCCAGTGCCGGGAGGAGCAGAGCCGCGAGGATGGCGATGATCGCGATTACCACCAGCAGTTCGATCAGTGTGAATCCTCGCTTCATCTTGGCTCTGAACGAAAGTTCCTCGCAGAGAACATCGCATTTCCAGCTGAACCTCGCAAGTGAATAAAGCCGACATTATCGGCTAATTGACCACGAACTGCAGAACGCGTGCCGCCGTCCCTTTGGCTCCATCTTCCCTAGGCTTGGCCAGGCGCAGCCGGATCGAATGTTTTCCCGCGGTAAGGTCTGTGGCGAACATTACCGTGCGCGGGTAATGCAGGCCCCGGCTGAAGTGGTGGTACAGGTTTGTCGACTCAAATTCCCCGCCGTCGATGCTCACCTCCAGCACCCCCGCGTCAGGCCCGGCCAACACGTAGGCCCCGACGGCACGGCCCTCGAATTCAAGCGACACTTCGTCGCTGGCCCGCCCGCCGCAGAGCAGTTTCAGTCCGGCGAAGGTCTGCCGGAAACTCCCCGGGATTTTTTTCCAATCCGGCACATGCCATGCCCAGCCGTCGCCGCGCTTGGCCAAGCCGGGCGACAGGAAATGGCCGTTGAAAAAACTCCCCGCGTCGAGCGGCCTGGCCGGGATCAGCGCCGCGCCCTTGGCCGCGTTCGTCGGCAGCGGCTTGGCCCAGCGGCGGCCCAGCAACTCGCCGATCAGCCCGCTCGCCACCGCGTTGCCGGCCGGCTTCGGGTGCGTGCCGCCGTACTGCGCCCACGTCAGTTTGCCGGCGGCGATGCGGTCGGCCACCTCGCGCGCGAGATACACCGATGACACGTTGTAATGCCGGAGCACGTCCTCGTGCGCCTCGATCGACGGCGGCATCTGTCCGGACTGAATCTGCTGGAGCATCGGCGGGTTGACGAAATGCGTCACCACAAGATCGCACAACGGCTGTCGAAGCCGCATCTGCCGGACAATGCCCTCCATGCCGAGGATGCAGCCGCGCCGTGAATGCCGCGCGTCCTGGTCGTCGTTCACCGCGAACTCGACAAACAGCAGGTCGATCCGTCCCTTGGCCAGCACGTGGTCGCCAAGCCGGAACGCCCCCGTTTGCGAGTCAGTCGAGGAGATCCCGGCGTTGATGAACTCAAACTTGGTCTCGGGGAACCGCGTCCGCAGCCAGTCGCTGACCATCGGCCGGTAGCCGTCCATCTGCGTGATCGATCCGCCGATGAACGCCACGTGCCCGGTCTTCTTTTGCTCGAACTGGATGCGCGCATTTTGCAGCCCGCCGCGCAGCTTCACGTTGCGGCCAGCCTCTGCCCCGGCCGCTTGGCCAAGCGCAAGTGTACCCAAAAAAACGACGACAAAAACACTCGTTCGGATAAGTCGGAACATGTGGCCCCCGACGCTATCGCCCCGCTTGGCCAAGCGCAATGCGCATTCACTTTGGAGCCGGTGCGGCTTTCTGCTAACTTGGCTCGACGGAGTGGAACACCGAGCGGACATTGCGATTGTGGGGGGCGGTTTTGGAGGGGCGCTGATGGCGATGGTGGCGCGGCGGTTGGGCCGGTCGGTCGTGCTGTTCGAGCGCGGCACGCATCCGCGCTTCGTGATCGGCGAGTCGTCCACGCCACTGGCCAACCTGTTCCTCCAACAAATTGCCGAGGAACACGATCTGCCGCAGCTTTTGCCGTTTCGCCGCTGGGGCGAGTGGCAGCGCGAGCATCCGGAAATCGGCTGCGGCCTCAAGCGCGGATTTTCCTTTTTTCACCACACGCTTGGCCAGGCGTTCAGCGACGATGAGCGGCGGCGAAACCAACTGCTCGTCGCCGCCAGTCCGCGCGATGAGGTCGCCGACACGCACTGGTTTCGCTCCGACTTCGACCACCACCTGGTCAACGAGGCGCAGCGACTCGGCGTTGCCTATTTCGATCAAACCGAGCTGACGAGTTTTGACGAGCGACCAGACGGCGTGACGCTGGCCGGGCAGCGACTCGGCGAGCCGGCGCGGTTCCATGCCGAATTCGTGGTCGATGCCAGTGGGCAGCGCGGCTGGCTGTACAGTGTGCTTGGCCTCGGCGATGGCGAGTTGCCGCTGATGCCGGCGACGAGCGGATTGTTCGCGCATTTCAAAAACGTCGGCGCTTGGCCAAGCGCGACCGGCGCGCCATATCCGGTGGAGGACGCCGCGGTGCATCACGTGTTTGACGGCGGCTGGGTGTGGGTGCTGAAATTCAACAACGGTATCACCAGTGCCGGGGTGGCGGCGACGCGGGAGCGAGCCGATGAACTGGGCCTGGCCGAGGGTGCGCCCGGCTGGCAACGGCTTCTGGCTGAGTTGCCGTCGTTGGCGGAACAGTTTGCCGCCGCAGAGCCGGTGGGCGAGTTTGTGTTCGCGCCGGAGCTGTCGTTTTGCAGCGGGCAAATCACCGGCGCGCGCTGGGCCATGCTGCCCTCGGCGGCCGGTTTTGTGGATCCATTGTTGTCGAACGGGTTTACGCTGACGCTGCTCGGCATCCAGCGCCTGGCCAAGCTGCTCGGCGGCGAGCCAAGCGCGGCGGCGCTGGCTGACTACGAATTGCAAACGATCGCCGAGCTGGAGCAGGTGTCGCGGCTCATCGGCGCGCTGTACGCGAGCATGGACGACTTCGAGTTGTTCACGGCGATCACGCAGATCAATTTTGCGGCGGTGAGCTACTCGGAGACGGTGCATCGCCTGGCCAAGCCGGAGTTGGCGGATTCGTTTTTGCTGTGCGATCATCTGGAGTTCGGCCCGGCAAGCCGGGAGATTTTCGAGTCGGCTGTGCGGTTGTCCTGCCGCGACGAGTTGCTGCCGCGCATCCGCGAGATCATCGAGCCGTTCAACGTCGCCGGGCTGGCTGACCCGGCCAAGCGCAACTGGTATCCGGTCGTGGCGGACGACCTGTTCGCGGCATCGGCCAAGCTTGGCTCGAGTGCGGACGAAATTCGGGAGATGCTTCTGCGGGAGCAGTTGTTATAGTTGCCGCGGCGATGAGTTGGTTGATGGTGGCATTGGGCGGCGCGCTGGGCAGTGTGGGGCGGTTTGGCCTTGGCCAGGCGCTGATCCGTTACGAGTCTTTTTACGGCACGCTGCTGGCCAACGTGCTCGGCTCGCTGGTCATCGGCCTCTGCGCAGGGTTGTTCGATGCGGAGCAAAGAAGCAGGCCTGCGGGGCTTTTTTTGATGGTCGGTTTCTGCAGCGGCTTCACGACATTCTCCGCCTTCAGCCTGCAGACGTTCGAGTTGCTGGAGCAGCAGGCCTGGCTCAAGGCGGGCGGGAACGTGGCGTTGTCGGTCGCGCTATGTTTGCTCGGCACATGGCTCGGCTTCCTGCTCGGTCAATCGTTCCGCAAAACTGCCTGACCTGGTGATTTGTGTGAAGATTCGACGCCGGGCGCAGCCTGGTTTACCTTGCGGCCGCTTGGATGCCGAAGCGCACTGACATCAACACGGTTCTGATCATTGGCGCCGGCCCGATCATCATCGGGCAGGCCTGTGAATTCGACTACTCCGGCACGCAGGCGTGCAAGGCCCTCAAGGAGGAGGGCTACCGCGTCGTGCTCGTCAACTCCAACCCGGCCACCATCATGACCGACCCGGAGTTTGCCGACCGCACCTATATCGAGCCGATCACACCGGAGTGCGTCGAGAAAATCATCGTCCGCGAACTCGACGCCATTGAGCAGAGCGGCTTGGACGGCAAGCTCGTTCTACTGCCGACACTTGGTGGTCAAACGGCGCTCAACACCGCGATGTCCCTCCACCGCAGCGGCACGCTCGAGCGGCTGGGCATCGAGATGATCGGCGCGAATGCCGAGGCGATAGAGTGCGGCGAGGATCGTCAGCTTTTCAAGGATGCCATGATCCGGATCGGCCTCGACGTGCCGTCCAGCGGCGTGGCGCACACACTCGAGGAGGCGCTGGAGATCGCCAATGAGATCGGCGAATTCCCCCTTATCATCCGACCGGCCTACACGCTGGGCGGCACCGGCGGGGGCATTGCGTACAACCGCGACGAGTACGAGGAAATGATCAAGCACGGTCTCGACTTGTCGCCGGTCACCGAGGTGCTTGTTGAGGAGTCGCTCCTCGGCTGGAAGGAATTTGAGATGGAGGTCATGCGCGACCGCGCTGACAACTGCGTCATCATCTGCTCAATTGAAAACTTCGATCCGATGGGCGTACACACCGGCGATTCGATCACCGTGGCCCCGACGCAGACGTTGACTGACAAGGAGTACCAGATCATGCGCGACGCGTCCTTCGCGGTGATCCGCGAAATCGGTGTCGAGACCGGCGGCTCGAACATCCAGTTCGCGGTCAACCCGGACAACGGGCGGTTGGTCATCATCGAGATGAATCCGCGTGTGTCGCGATCGTCGGCACTGGCCTCGAAGGCGACCGGTTTCCCGATCGCCAAGTTCGCGGCCAAGCTGGCGGTGGGCTACCTGCTCGAGGAGATTCGCAACGACATCACCCGCGAGACCCCGGCCTGCTTTGAGCCGACTATCGACTACGTTGTCGTGAAGGTTCCCAGGTTCGCCTTCGAGAAATTTGCCGCCGCTGATCCAACGCTGAATACGCAGATGAAATCCGTCGGAGAGGCAATGGCCATCGGTCGGACGTTCAAGGAGTCGCTACAAAAGGCGCTGCGCTCGCTCGAGGTCGGCCGATCCGGCCTGGGTGGCGATGGCAAGCCGTGGCGCATCGGCCAGGATGTGTACGGAGATCGGGACATCCTGCCGCGCGAAGTGATCACCCAAAAACTCAGTGTACCGAACGCCGAGCGGGTGTTCTTCCTGCGGCACGCCCTTCGTGCCGGCTTCACGATCGACGAGATTTTTGACCACACAAAAATCGACCGCTGGTTCCTCACCCAAATCAAGGAAATCGTCGACTTCGAAGAGGAATTGGCCAAGTCGGCTTGAGCGCTTGGCCAAGCGCCGGGTTTTATTTGAGAATCTTGATCAGGGCATCCGCCATTTGGGAGGGAGTCTCGGCGACGCTGATTCCGGCAGCTTCCATCGCGGTGATCTTGGCTTCGGCGGTGCCTTTGCCGCCGCTGATGATGGCACCGGCGTGGCCCATGCGGCGGCCGGGGGGGGCGGTCGTCCCGGCGATGAACCCGGCAACCGGTTTGTTGCAGTTTTCCTTGATCCACGCTGCGGCTTCCTCCTCGGCGGAGCCGCCGATTTCGCCGATCATGATGATGCCGCGTGTGCCGGGGTCGTCGTTGAAGAGCTTGATGATATCGAGGTGCGTGCTACCGGGGACAGGGTCGCCGCCGATGCCGACGCAGGTCGATTGGCCGAGGCCGTTGCAGGTGAGCTGCCACACGGCCTCGTAGGTGAGGGTGCCGCTGCGGCTGACAACGCCGATGTCGCCCGCCTTGTGGATGTAGCCGGGGGCGATGCCGATGCGGCAGCCGCCTTGGGAGTCCTTGCCGGTGCCGGGGGTGACGACACCGGGGCAGTTCGGGCCGATGAGCCGGGTGGATGATCCCTGGATCGCGGCCTTGACCTCGATCATGTCTCGCACGGGGATGCCCTCGGTGATGGCGACGACCAGTTCGAGCCCGGCATCGACCGCCTCGAGGATGGCGTCGGCGGCGAAGGGCGGGGGGACGAAGATTGCAGAGGCAGTGGCGCCGGTTTCCCGGGCGGCCTCGGCGACGCCGTCGAAGATCGGCACTTGATCTTCAAATTTCTGCCCGGTCTTGCCGGGAGTGACTCCGGCGACGATTTGCGAGCCGTAGTCGAGACTGAGCCGTGTGTGTCGACCACCGAAGTTCCCTGTGATGCCCTGGATGAGAACCTTGGTGTCCGGTTTGACGAGAATTGCCATGCTGTCGTGAAAACTGGGTTGGTGTTACGCGGCGGCCTCGGCGACGACTTTTTTCGCGGCGTCGGCCATGCTGTCGGCTGTGATGAGTGAAAGACCGGAGTTGGCGAGTGTGCTATCTCCGGCCTCGACGTTGTTGCCCTCGAGCCGAACGACCAGCGGGAGGGCGAGCTGGGTTTCCTGTACGGCGGCGACGACGCCCTCGGCGATGGTATTGCAGTTCATGATGCCGCCGAAAATGTTGACGAGGATCGCCTTGACGTTGGGATCCTTGAGAATGATCCGAAACGCTGCAGTGACTTGCTCTGTCGATGCGCTGCCGCCAACGTCGAGGAAGTTCGCCGGATCGCCGCCGTAATGCTTGATGGCATCCATGGTGGCCATGGCCAGGCCCGCACCGTTGACGAGGCAGGCGACGCTGCCCTCGAGCTTGATGTAGTTGAGATCGAATCTGCTGGCTTCAACCTCGAGTTCGGCCTCCTCGTTGAGGTCGCGCATTTCGGCGATGTCCTTGTGGCGGTGGAGTGCATTGCCGTCGATCGAAATCTTGGCATCGACCGCGGCGATCTTCTGGGAGTCGTCCGGGCTCTCAACGATGCAGAGCGGGTTGATCTCGACCATCGTGGCGTCGCACTCCCACCATGTTTTGTAAACGCCGGAGATGAGCCTGGCCCCCGAGTGGATGAGTTTGCCGCCCAGGCCAAGTGCCTTGGCCAAGTTCCGGGCCTGGTACGGTTGCAGGCCAAGCAGGGGATCAACCTGCAGCTTGACGATGGCGTCGGGGTTGGTTTCGGCGACCTCCTCGATGTCGACGCCGCCCTCGCGGCTGGCCATGATGAGTGGCTGGGAGGTTTCGCGGTCGAGCAGCACGGCGAGGTAAAATTCATCGACGATCTTCTCGCCGCTCGCGACGAGCAGGGTGTGGACCCGACGGCCGGCCTCACCGGTCTGCTTGGTCACAATGGTATTGCCGAGCATGGCCTTGGCCTTTTCGTGGACATCGTCGGCTGACTTGCAGAGGTGCACGCCGCCCTTGAAGCCGTCCTTGAACACGCCCTTGCCGCGTCCGCCGGAGTGAATCTGGATCTTGAGCACGACCATTTCCTGGCCTTCGGCAAAAAGACCCTCGGCGATGGCGCGCGCCTCGTCGGCGGTCGTACAGGGCTGGCCCCCGGGGACTTCGACCCCGTGGCGGGTGAGCAGTTGCTTGGCTTGGTATTCGTGAAGATTCATTTCTCCCGGTCGCCGAAACGGCGGTCGGAATGTTTACGGCCAAGCGGTTGGGGAATCAAGCGGATTGCTTTTTAGGCAAAAAAATATAAATTATTTTTTTGTAATGACAAGAAAACGTTAGTTTTCTACAATTTATGCATTGACGGCCAACGTGTAAAATGTAAAATGATTCCTGTCACGCAGACATCGTGAGGATTTCATGTTTTATCCAAGTAGAGTGATCGGAAAATCAGTAAAAAAAGTTAAGCAATAAGCAATAAGCAATGAGCAAGAAAAAAGAACTCGCAAATGAAGAATGGGATTTTTCTGTTTTGGAGAGAGCCCCACGAACCCTGATCCACCGTGCCCTCCAATGGGAACTGGATCGTGAACTGGGAAGCGGCCGGGAGCCGTTCCTGAAAACGGCGGAGTGCCGCCGGGCCTTGGCTTCCGGCAAGGGACAGGGCAGCGCCTCGGGCGTGGTTGAACTGGGCAAGGCCAGCGACAAGACCATGCCGTTTGAGGAATCGCACAACTTCCGCATCGACTGGTCCCAGCCCCGTGAGGAGTTGACCAGCCAGTTTGGCCAATGGCTGGACACTCAGGAAAAGAACGGCCGGCTCATGAGGAAGCCTGCGCTGGGCAAGCCCCGGAAGCCGCTGACGATGCTGCGCAAGATGTCCATCGTTCGACTGAAGGCTAACGACTATTCACTCCGCAGCGCCACGGCCAAGTTCACCGACAAAAAACGCTACGTCGAGAGTCTGCATAAGATCAACTGGACCACCGCATCGCGCGAGGTGAACAATGCGCTGACGCGCCGCCGTGGCAACCTCAAGTCGATCGAGCGGACGACGGGCGGCAAGAACTGGAAGACCGGCGTTTACCGGGGAGCGTAGTCCGGGCGTCACAACGAACTTCTAATGTCCGCCGGGCGTGATTCACCGGCGGACATTTTTCTGGTGGCCATCACCCAGCCCAGGCAGAGGCGGCGCACCGGCTTGAAAAGGTTGAGCACCGAGCAGGCGTGGTTCACCGCGAGGCTCACCAGCGCCGTGTAAACCCGTTCCGGCAACCGCCGACCCAGGTTGCCGACCTGCGTGTCGAGGAACATCTGCGCCATCGTGGTCCAGTTGTTGCCCCGGCGAATCTCGTCGAGAATCTCGAAGTCAGCCTCCTGCAACAAATGCCGCAGGCCGTGGAGCGTGTAGCGGTAATAATCGTAAGGCTCCTCGTGCAGCGGCCACGTCATCGGGGCGGAGAGAATCAGGATGCCATCCGGCTTGAGGACGCGGGCCATCTCCGGGATGACAATCTCCGGTTGCCGCACATGCTCGAGCATCTGGGTACTGATGACCGAGTCAAACGTCTCCTCGCGGAACGGCAGCACCATGCTGTCCGAGAAAAAATCGGCACGGGTCGAGCCGCCGTACGAGCCCTCCATCGTCACCGGCCAGTCGGTGCCGTAGTAGCGGCTGCCGCGCTGCGTCAGCAGGCTCTCGTACGGCTTCATGCCGCAGCCGACATCCAGCAGCCGTCCTGGCTTCACGCGGTGGCGCAACTCCCTGAGTGCTTGCACGATACTCATCCGCTCGAGGTAGTGCGGCCGGCGTTTCGAGGGATGCAGAAACTCCCGCTCCACGGCGGCGGCGGTCTCCTTGGATCGGTCAGTCATTGCGTCGGGTGCAGCCGCTTGGCCAAAGGCGCGTCATTAGACCAAACGGCAGCCGGTCGGAAAAGTAAAACGGCCGCTTGGCCAAGCGTTCGGCGGACACGCGCGGCTTGTCGGCAATGCGCTGCACGAACGCGTCGAACTCGTGGAAGTACTCCGCCTCGCAGTGTCGCTGGGTGAGTGCGCGGGCCTCCGCTCGCGCCTGGCCAAGCGCTGCCTCGGGCTTGGCCAGAATGGTTTTGAGCTTGGCCGCCGCTTGGGCAAAGTCGAAGGCGTCCCAGACGAACTCGTCGCCGAGCTTAGCCGAGTACTCGTCGCCGCCGCTGCCGATTGCCGGGCAGAGCGGCAGCACTCCGGCGCTGAACGCCTCGAGCATCGAGATGGGCAACCCCTCGTAGTCGCTGACGCTCGTGATGAAGTCCCACCCGCGCAACACCGACCAGTACTCGTCGCCCGACTTGCGGCCGTGAAAAACGGTGCGCTTGCCCGGCAACTGTTGCTCGAGCCAGGCTTGCCTTGGGCCGTCGCCGAGCAACTCGAGACGAAAATCGATGCCGGCCGACTCGAGCGCCCTGGTCAAGCCGGGCAGACGGTCGATTCGTTTCTGTTCCGTCTGCATCCGGCCGGCCCAGCCGATGACCACCGTGCGCTTGGCCAAGGGCGAACGCTCCGGCATCGCCGCCAGGCCGTCGATTGGGTAGGGGATCAACGCAACGCGGTTCGCCTTGGCCAAGTCCGGCAGGCTGCCGGACACGAGCTCGACGAGCGCGTTGCTCACGCACAACACGCCGTCGAGCAGGCTGCGTTGTGACTCGAGGTGAGGTCGCAGGCTGGTCCAGTCCGAGTGCAACAGGCCGACCCGCCGCTCGGCCGGCATCAGGTCTGCGAGGAATTGTAGACCCCACATGTTGTGACAGACCGCCACCGAGTCGGTGAAACGGCCGGAGTGCTGCGCGAATGTGGCGCGCATCGATCGGATGGATTGGCCCCCGCCGAAGCCTAGCCCGGCGATGCCTGGGTCACCGAAATCGTCCGGCTCAAAGGCGAACAGGAAACCGGGATCGTGGCCCCGCTTGGCATCCCAGGCGTGATGCCGTTTGAGGATGGATTGCACCCCGCCCAAGGTTCGGTAGTAGGTAAAGAAATGAGAAAGGCGCATCACCGGGCCAAGCACTTGGCTTGGGCTGCGGATGGTTGGGGCGCAGCGGGCGATGAGTCAACCGAAACCGCCTGAAGCAGTGGAAATAGCCGGATTCATTGGGTTTCAGACAAAAATCACCCTAAACACTTTTTTAATAAATGTACTGACAATGTATTGACAATGTATGGGCGAAGCGTATTTTTCGGTCAGCGGAGATGGATTTCGACTGGGTAGACATGCCGTTTGACTGGGAAGGATTGGCCCCGAAGGATGTGGAGGAGTCCTTTGAGGATCCGTTTTCGTGCAAGTTGTTGCCCGACTCGCCCCGCTACGCTGGCGAGTCACGATATTTCAACCTTGGCATGGCGGCGTCGGGTTACGGGATTTTCAGCGTTTACCGAACCAACGGCAAACAGATTCGCGTGGTGATGGCCCGGGGTTTCACGGAGGATGAAACCTTTTTCTATCAGCGGAAGATGAACCAAAAGGTTGGATGAGCCATGAGGCGACGCATGAAAAATGACCGGAATGAACCAGATCAGCGATTGGGAAGAAGTGCCGCAGTTCGACGGCGAAGCTGCGGAAGCCGCCTACTGGGCGGACACAGGCGTTGCGCCCCGGTTGATGGAACTGGCGCTGGCGCAGAGCGGGGAGGGGATCGAGTCGGTCACCATCTCGTTGCGGATGGACCCGCGGATGTTGTCCAAGATCAAGCGCCTGGCGAGATCACGCTACTTGGGCTACCAAAGCATGATCAAGCAATGGATGAGCGAAAGATTGGAACAGGAGACAAAAGACCAATGACACGGTTCAAGAGGAAGAGAGCGGGGCGGTACGGATTCACGCTGATTGAGTTGTTGGTGGTAATCGTGATCATTGGCATCCTGGCGTCGCTGGTGGTAGGCCTGAGCGGCACGGCGAGCCGCAAGATGCGCGAGTCGCGCACCCGGGCGGAGTTGGTGGCGATCGAAACCGCCATCGAGGCGTACAAGTCCAAGTTCGGCCATTATCCGCCGTGCAACCCGAAAGACCCGGCGCTCAACACGCTATATTATGAGTTGACCGGCTGCTTGTATAGTCCCGTTCGGAAAACCTTTCGTGATCCCAAGTCGGGAGTCGTAATGGAGATAGAGACGATCAAGGAGCACTTCGGGGTGGAGGGCTTCATCAACACTGCGAGGACCGAAACGGAGTTGGAAAAGTTTTATGAGCCAACTTCGAAAACCGTCAGGCACATCAGCGAGGAACACGACGACGACGACGATGGGCATGGCCACGAGACACATCATGCGGATGAAGTGCACGTCCTCTGCGCGCCGGTGCCGTGGCCGCTGGAACGCGACGACCAGCCTGTCCGGCACCACGGCAAAGTGGCGAAGGGCGTGAACCCGTGGCGATACGTGACGGGGCAACCGGTGGTGCACAACATCGGCAAGTTTGACCTGTGGGCCGAGATCGTCGTGGGCGACGAGGTGCTGGTCATCAGCAATTGGCGTAATGATACATTTCCACGGGAGCAGCTTTCGAGATACTACAAAAAGAAAAAACGCTGATCTGATTTGAGCAACAAACGAAACATGAAAACCAAGACAACGAATCCCGACACGGCACCGGCCAGGCGCTTGGCCAAGTGCGGTTTCACTCTCGTGGAATTGCTGGTGGTGATCGGCATCATCTCCATCCTGGCTGCGATGATCCTGCCGACGCTGGGCAAGGCCAAGGGCTCGGCCAAGAAGGCGCAGGCCAGGAGTGAGATGCAGAACATCTCCGGCGCGGTGCGGGCCTACGAGGCGGAGTACAGCCGCTTCCCGATCCCGACGCTGATAACCAGACAATTGAAAACTCCGGACTACACATTCGGCACCAAGCACATGACGGGCAATTCAGCCAGGCTCCTGACCAATCCGAAGGGGGAACCGCTGGAACCGATAGCCACACCGGGCCGGGTGCAGGTGAGCAACGCCGAGTTGGTGGCGATCCTCCGGGCCGAAGTTAAATTCCGCAACGGTCGTCCGACCTCGAACAGGAACCACGGGATGAACCCGAAGAAGGTTAATTTTCTCAACGCCAAGGATGTGACCTCCACGACGCAGGGCGGTGTGGGCACCGACGGCGTGTTTCGCGACCCTTGGGGCAGCCCGTACATTGTCACGGTGGACGCAAATTATGACGGCAAAACGATCGACGCATTTTACGGACAGGGTTCTGTGTCTACTGCAGAAGGAAACGAAGGATTAACTGGTTTGAGACGGGTAAAGGGTGGTTATCAAGCCAACTCATCCGTGCTGGTCTGGTCCCTCGGTCCCGACGGGCTGGCCAGCGCGGGTGAGAAGGCGAATCAGGGGGTCAACAAGGATAATATACTGAGCTGGCAGTAACGCCGGCCAAGCGAGAACAGCGACATGGATGATTCACGCAACAACCGGTGGCAGCCCGCCACGACCGGCCAAGCGCTTGGCCAAGCGCGGCGGGTCGGCCTGGGTGCGTTCACGCTGCTCGAGTTGCTGGTGGTCATTGGGATCATTGCCTTGCTAACGAGCATCACGCTCCCGGCGATGAAGGGGTTGGGGCGCAGCGCGACCCACAAGGGTGCGACACGGCAATTGATCGAGGACCTGAGGTACGCCCGGCAGATCGCGCTTCGCAACCGCTCGACCGTGTACGTCGTCTTCACCCCCACCAATATCTGGGACATCATCAAGAATGTGGACCGCGAAATGTTGCCGCCACGGAAGAAGGATCCCCGCCTGCTCTCGCTCACCAACATGCTGGAGAAGCAGTTCAGCGGCTACGCCGTCATGTCGATGCGCTCGGTTGGCGACCAGCCCGGGCGGAGTCATCCCAATTACCTTACCAAGTGGAAGAAGCTGCCGGACGGCATGCTGATCGCCCCGTACAAGTTCATGGCATGGCGCAAGGGGGTGCATGAATACCAGCGGGGCGACGAGTACAGCGACGGGTTCCTCCGGGATCACTTTTACGGGCATCCACCCCAGCCGCCATTGATTCCCTTTCCGCTTGCCGACAGCAGTCTGGCCCGGCTGCCGCACGTGGCGTTCAACTCGCGGGGGCAACTGGTCAAGCGTGACGGCTTCGGGAAGCTTGTTCCGGCTGGGCGCGACGAGATCATACCGTTGGTCGAGGGCAGCGTGCTTCACGAGCGGGGGCGGTCTGGCAACTACCTGCCCGCCAGGCCGGACGTGCTGGCCACCAGCGGATTCAGTGAAATTGCTGAACGCTGGTATCACACGAGGATTCGTGTGAACCACATTACCGGCCGCGCCCGGGTGGAGACTGATGCCGGCCTGGAGGTGGGCATCCAATGAAACTGTTGAAAAACAATATGGTGCATTTTGGGGGCCGGTGCGGATTTACAATCATCGAGTTGGCGATATGCCTGGGTATCATTGCCTTTGCGCTGGTCGCCATCATCGGCGTGCTGCCGATCGGCATCAACGTCCAGAAGGACAACCGCGAGGAGACTGTGATCAACCAGGACGGCATGTTCTGGATGGAGGCGATCCGCAGCGGCGCCACCGGGATGAACGACCTGACCAACCACATCGCGTTCATCGAGATAAAGGGATCCAACTCGCAGGTTTATCGCTGGGAACCGGTGCCGGCGAAGGCCGGGGACAGCCACATCGAGCTGCCGAGGGGAGTGCAGGGCGCGGCCATCATCGGGTTGTTGAGCATGCCGGCGCAGGCTGACCTGGTGGGGCCAGTCACGGTCGAGAACTGGCCGCAGATCAACAACCAATCGCAGCAGTACAACTGGATTCGGGCCAAGGTTCGTGCGATCAGCGGCAGCGCGGTGGACAAGGGAGAGGCCGCCAAGGAGATGGCTTTTTCCTATCGCCTGACCTCCGAGGTGAGGCCGATCCGCACGATGGGGGACTGGGGGAACCTGTCCGGTAACAAGCTCGCCATGGATGCCAACCGAATCCGCAAGCTGAACTTTTACGAG